>Ga0115853_100021_pt1 | contig 33911 bp, 40 predicted proteins | sample InSIn5gowninarea_FD_83867 | JGI IMG/M metagenome (GOLD analysis project Ga0115853, IMG submission 83867)
AGAGGCGATGTGGGAGACGAGGGTGCACCATTTCTGCTTTGTCTTTTTGGTTTGTTGGCGGTCGTAAATTAAAGCACCGGTCCAGGAGCCGACGATTGTCCAGAAGATGAGCCAGTTGCGAGAGGGGAGTTTAGGAGTCCAGTTTGGTAGGCCTGTGGATTTGTTAACGTGGTGGGAGGAATGGTGGTGGGACTGAGTAGGAGAAGAGACGGACCCATTGCGCGAAAGGCGGGATTCCCTTGTGATGCTGCTTTTTGGGCGACATTGGGAGCTGTTATGGCAGGTGTTGGGACTGCAATTGGTGGTGCAGATGGTGATATGCCATTTGGCGGAGGCTGGGGAGTTCCTAACATGATCGTTAAGCTGAAACAGCTTCTGTTGGTAAGATGTGAAACGAGATGTTTTTGATGTTTTGGCTTTGTTTCAGAATTCAGAAAAGTTGTGTCGATCACTTCTCACGTGCTTCAAATTATTTCCCGCCATTGAACGTCATGAAACACCACCATCTGCACTAATCCAGTCTCTTTTCTGCCCACGTCTGAACAGCCATGGTACCACAAGGCTCATCCCAGACGCTCCTATCTCCCGCCGAACTGTCCTTCCTCCACTCCTCCCTCTCCTCTACTCCACCAATCCGTCCAGACCTCCGCACTCCCACACAATTCCGTCCACTCGTCGCTGAGACAGACATCCTCCCCAGCACCAACGGCAGCGCTCGCATCTGCTTCAGCGACGGCACTGAAGCCATTGTTGGGATCAAGGCCGAGGTTGAGAAAACACCTCAAGCACCACATCACGCTCAACACGATTCAGCAGACACAGACACCAATATGGAGGACGACATTGAAACAAAAGACACGCGTAGTAACACGACAACAACATCAATCCATCTCGACCTCTCCATCGAGATCCCCAACTTCCGCGACGACGACTCCCTCCCCATCTTCCTCTCCTCCATGCTCACAGAAACCCTGCTAAGCACGCCTTATCTCTCTCAAAAACTACACATCAACGCCCGTTGGCACTGGAAGCTCTACATCGACGTGCTGCTCCTTTCTCCACCGCTATCGTACCCGCTGCCACTACTATCACTAACGACGCATCTCGCATTGCTGAATACAGCACTACCGCGACTGAAATCTGATCCGGGAGATGATCCGCTGTTTGATAACGATTGGGCTGCTGCTGAACCGTTGTACGCTAAAGATGAGGGTGGAGATGGAAGCAGGAATAGACCCCCAATTACGCTACTAGTCATGACGGTGAATGACAACATCGTTTTCGATCCAAGTAGGGAAGAGCTCGCCGTCGCCGATGCGGTCCTCGCAGTTACAGTTGTGTCCACGTCCACATCTACACCTCAGGCTCAAAGTCCGTTTCAATTGCTAACGATGCGCACAATTGATCCTCCATCTAGATTAACGCCGCCCGGCGTGCCGGATGCGACGAATCCTGCTACTGCGGTGGGAGTTGCTGCTATGCAGGGAACTGGACAGAAACCAGCTAGTGCTACAGCGGAGGCAGAGAAGGAGGTGGTGTGGAGTCCGCCGAGAGGTGGGATCAAGAGGGCATTGGTGGCGCGGATTGTGAAGGCGGTGGTTGAGAAGGGTGGGGTTGGAGAGGAGGTGTTGGAGGGATTGGCGGCCGTCGAGACGTGAATAGGATTCGCAAATTGCGACGAAGAAGTTTCATGTGTCATCTCCCGTGAGCATTATGCTCGGAGAGTTAAAGAGGCGTCGACAGACATGGACTCATATCCGGGCAGTATGAGGCCCTCAGGGATGCTTGCCAGGTCGGCGTAGATGATGGCCATGGAAACGGACAGAGTGTGGTCTGCATGCAGCAGGTCCCACTGTGACTGCATATCAGTCGCTTACATTGAGGCAAGTCCTGACCAGCTCTTTAACAATGAGGCACGCGCCAATCGGCGCAAGAGATTGGACTCGAGCATACAGAGGCGTCGGCGACAATCAAAAATACGGCCCAAGGCGTCTCTCCACCTCCGTCAAGTGAGCGAGTACAAATAAAAAATGACGAAACTTGGAAAAGCCCAAGAGTGGAGGAAATATGTTCTAGAAACTGCATTTTGGTGCCATGGTCATACTGCAGAGGAATTCATGCCATGGTCAGTTAAAAGCTCTCAATCCGAGAGTCATTCAAAGGCCCTGCACGGACCATCATTGTGATCTTTTGCTTCAGGAGTCTCCCATCGATATCTTAGCACAACCGTTGGTTCGTGGTAAAGCACAATCTACCTCATCTTGAGGCCGAAGCTTTTACGCCACATCCCAATCGACCCAATAATGCATACAGCCATCTGTCGTTCCTCTTCGTCCGTTCTCACATCTCACTGCTTGGCACCAAATTATTCTTCACTGCAAACATCTTCCCAGTAATTGTCCCCGCAAACCCATCAACCTGTCTCGCATACTGCTCAATCTGGCTCGAATTCAACATAATATCCAATCTACTCGGTTCCTGCGGCAGCTTAAACAGTCTCTGCCACTCATCCTCCGGCAGCAAGGGTTGCTTGCTCGCCGTACGCGCTGCATTCTCCGTCTTGCGCTTTGCTTGCCAAGCGGCGATTTTCTGCTGTTCGCGAGCGAGCGAGCGCTGGTAGTATTGGTGGTTGTTGAGTTCGGTGTGGTGGGCTTCGATGCTGTCGAGAAGGAGGTCGCAGGTTTTTTCGAGGAAGGGGTCGATACTCAGGTCGAGGCTTTCGAGGTTGGGTGTGAAGGGTGGGAGGGGTGTCGCGTTTGAGGGGAGAGATAGTGAGGCGAGCGTTGTGGGGAATGTTAGGGGGGCTTTTGGTGGTGCTTGGGGTAGGCTGTGAAGGAAGGATGTGAGAAGGTGGGAGTTGTGGATTGTGACAGGCAGTTCCTGGAGGATGTCTTGGTATCTGAGACCGCTCTTTTGAAGGCTAAACGATGTGTTAGAAGTGTTCCGACAAACTGAGATACTTCTACAAACCTGTCTGTGGTGAATTTTCCCTCCTTGAACGCCGTGATGAACAAAGATGATAATCTGAATGCACGCAGGCTGACAGTTCCTTGCACACTCCTGCTCGTGTCGTATACGAGCGCCACAGTCCTCTCGGTCGGCTCTTTCTGGTAGAAGAACTGGTTTTCAATCATGTTTGCGTTGATGAAATTGCCCATGCTCGTGCTTGTGTACCATCCAACGTTGTTCGCATCAATATTCACATCCCTTATTAACCTGATCATCTCGTTTTGGTATGCGTGGTTGGCTTTTGAGCGAGGCGCTGCTGCGGCCAGATTCTGTATTGAGTCTTCTCGTGCGTCTGCTGTGGATGCGTCGATAGTGGGGAAGGGAAAGGTGTTGGTGATTTCGAGAGTGCCATTGACGTCCATGCCGACTAGAGAGCCAGTCGCGATGGTGGGATATGTTTGTGAGGAGTGCTTGATTATCTTCATCACCACCTAGACGAGATTGTCAATATTTTGATCTGCAGACACTGGGTTGAGGTGTACTGACCAGTGCCTCAACTTGCACCGATTTCAAGACATCTTGTGAGCTACATCTTGTCAGCATTGTAGTCTATCAGGATCGCTGTTTCACCTACGTTGCGGAAGCCATGATTGCGCTTATCTGGAGTATGTGTGACTACGTAAAAGGTCCAAGAGTATATTGTCGTCGACTCCTTCTGAAATTTGGTGCATGTGTGGAGAACGAGGGCTTTTTCAGGGTAGCGTATGGTGACATCTGAAACAAGCTTGGAACATCTCACCTATGAGGACATAAACCACCTTTTTCTGCATTGATTAACGCGCGATGGGTTTAATCACGTTCTCACTCAGCGTAGTAGGCGGTCTCCTCCTCACCCACGCGTGCGTAGCAGCATCAACTCTTGAAGGTAGCCCCAACCAACACTAACCTTCTCCCAGCATCTACTCCTCCCACGAACACTCTCTTCTCCCCACAGCATCCTCAGCCACAATTCCTCCAGCTTCTCGCTCGCCTCTGACTTACATCACACCGACGACAGACCTTCCCCTCGACATCATCCTTGAGACACTTTTCGCAACCTTCCTCCTCATCCTCGCAATCGTCTATTCTGCTCCTCCATTACGGCCAATTAGGTGGAACGAATGGGCAGGCAAGATTGAGCGAGAAGGCTGGGATCCTGCTGCGGAAGATAGGAAGGATGAGGCGTTCAGGGCCAAGGGAGGTGCGGGGAATATGTATCGCTCGATCGAGGAGAGGAAAGGGTTCTTAGATGTCAGGAAAGCGAGGAAGGAATTTGCTGCGTTTGTGAGGGAAGGTCAGTGATCTGGGATATGTATGGCAAAGAAGTATACCAGGAGCTGAGGAAGCTGGCATTTGGTGAACTCCTCGAGCGATACGGACTGTGATCTCTGCAATTGGCATAAAAGAGCTGTAGGACTTGTATAGGCCGAGATTGCGTCCTACACACGTTGCTTCAGCTCTGAGTAGCAGACGATCTACAGATATGTGCGTATGTACAGAGCGTGACGGACCACGCTATGAAGACAAAAATTCATCGTCAACGAATGTACACACGGCGTATAGCGAACTCCACCAGTCACTGCCCTTTCCATCACTCCATTGACAAGTCCTCAGTAGCGGCCAACACCTCGTCGAGCAGCAAGCCCACGTCCCCGTCAACGCTCTTGACCAGGAATCGTCGCGCAATTTGCTCCTGATCATCGATGAGCTTCGGCATTTTGTGTATATCGCACAACACATACCGCATCGACCAATTCCGCGGCTTCCTCTTCGCCTAAGCCAGAACAAGCTACTACGAGGTCTTCTCCTCTCGCCACCAATCCTCCTAGCACTCTCGCCCGTTCCACAATCTCCGTGGCAATGCCATTTATCGCAGCACACACCATTCCAAAACTCTCGCTACTCCTGCCACTCCTCAGATTATACAGATACGTGATCTGGTCTTTCACCCCAATCTTCTGATCCATTCTAACCTCCATATGCTTGAATGCAAGGACAGGCGGACGAGGTCGCAACAGCCCATTTTCGAATATCTCGTGAAAATGCGTTGCGGCCAACGTTTTTGGTGCATCTACTCCCAGATTGAGCAAGTATTCGAAGACGCCGCAAGCTAGAGCAGCACCATCAACGGCGTTTGTGCCTTTGCTGAACTCGTCGATGACGAGGAGGCTACGGTGTGTAGCAAGATTGAGCGCCATGCACATTTGCTGGACATCGATCATGAATGCGCTTTGGTTTCTGGAGACAGATTCTCGTGTGCTTATTCGAGTGAGGATCTTATCGGTCAGTCCGATGCTTGCGGATGTTGCAGGCACGAATGAGCCGATGTGGGCAAGGTAGACGATGAGGGCTGTCTGCTTGAGGTAGATCGACTTGCCAGAGTAGTTTGGCCCAGTGAGGATGATTGTGCTGGGACCTTCTGGCTCAACCATCGCATGCGATGTTTGATCCGAGACAGTTTTCACTTCATTCTGTACGTGCTTGCCAGCTCCACCAATCAGATAAGTGTCGTTTGGCACGTAGGCTGGTACAGCGAGTTCTTGAAGTAAATGACTATGTAAGGTTAGTTACCTCACTAACAAGCTGTGGACTCGCTTACCGCCCGCCTTGGATGTCGATAATATTCTCTTCAGTAAGTCGAGGGCGAACAAGACGATACTTCCGAGCACCTTGTGCCAGTGCACAGAGACTAATATTATGTCAGTGAATCAGAGCAGTACTCCACGGATCACTTTCGTACCAATCAAGTTCTCCGAGGATGTCAGACACTTTGGTTAGCATCACCTCGTGCTCAAGAACACGCTGTGCAAGATCGTGGACGATCTCAATCTCCCTGTCTTCAGGAAAGGTTAGCAAGGTAAAGTCTCATCAGACCAAATCAGCTCTCAACTGACCGCATATCTCAGTATAGATATCACCAAATTGGGTGTCCATCTCATTCATCTGGTCATTCTTGTAGTACACCATCTTGTCACTGGTGAACATCTTCTCCCAGTTGTCTTCTTCAGTGCCATCCCAGTACGCTTGTCCAGTCTCAAGATTCATTGGCATAGCGATGAGGTAGCCAATCTGAGGAAAGTAGATCACATTGAGATCCTTGGGCAGTCCGACTGGTATTGCCTCTGCAAGATCTCGTGCTACAGCAGAGAGAAGATCGCTGATGCCTTCGTAAAAACGCTTCTTCTCATCAAGTTGAGGGTCGACACGAGGCTTGACAACAGTTCTGTGTTGCCCCTGAGATTGTTCAAAGTCAATCTGCAAACGTCAGCTTGTGGAGACGGCGCTGGGATTCAAGGCTCATACAGTTGATTCAATCAGTCTGCCCATTGCATCAAGGTGGAAGATATCGAAGTTGTTGCGAATCTGCTTGCGTGGATTAGCTCCGAATGGGCTAGCATTTCACGACACCCTACCTTTGCATATATGGCGAGTCTGTCTGCTCCTAACACTTCGTCACCGATGGAGTGATAGACACCGATGGCATGGTAGGTAAACTATATCTTTTTTAGCAGAATTTTCTGCCAAGATGTTCGACGAGGTTGAATACCTTTTGCAAGCCCTGCCAAATACTCTTAGCAATGCCACCACCTTTGCTCGTACCTCCAGCTGCGCCTTTTCGAAGCCTAGCAGTGAGCTTCTTCATGTCTTTGACGACTCTAAGTCGTTTACAAATACTGGATAGAACAATCTCATTATCGGGTCTTGTGAGCACAGTAACTGTGTGAAGCCGTTCATTGATCATGTCAATGTTGGTGCTCGGACGAAGAAAGTATTGTCGAAGCATTTGTCTTCCTTGCATGGTGTGCGCAAGGTGTAAGAAGAGGCCATAAAGCGAGAGACCTTCTTTGGCACCAGAAGATCCTTTGGTTGGTCCTTGATTGTGCGAGTTCGGATGGGACTCGAATTGGATGATTTGTAGGGACAGAAGTGTATCTGCATTGACAAACCTGACGATGTTGTCAGATTGAGCTTGAAGGAGCATCATGTTACTGGCTCCTCACATTGTTCCTTGCATAGTGAACATCTCAAGAGTGGAAACTCTGAAGAACGCCTGTGCTGCATGATCACCAGGTAAGAAGCGGGATGCTCGTCGTCTTTGAAGATAGGAAAGGATAGCACCGGAACAACCGACCTGCAACCTTAGATTGACTCAACAGTATTTTTGGAGCATAATTCAGCTCACCGTCAAGTTGCTGTCCATGGACACCCAACCAGAAAACTGCAACAGTTTTGCTTGGACGCCAGTGGCTCGTCCATCATCATACTCCTCATAGTCGTCGTAAGCATGAACATCGCCAGGTATGACAAAAGTGACTCGCGGGCCGTCTGCTTCTCCAATTCTCAGACTTGCCAGCTTGGTCTTTGCAGCTTCAAAGCCGAATTCGAATCTTGGGCGGAGCTCAAGAGCATATGGCAGATCGAATGGATCACCTTCATATTTTGTCAATGGAATTTCGTCTGGAACAAAAGCAGTACTTACCTGTTCCACCATCTGAGCTGCGTTCTGCATTTGGGTCGAGCGCATTCAAAACATTATCGTCAGCAACGGAGGAGAGGAGAACGACCGTTGGACTAATGAAGAGCTTCACTATATTGAAAAGCGTGTTAGCGTCGACAATTGCAGAGACACTCCTTCCATTTCTTACACATATCAATCATCTCAGTACCGGCAAGCTGCATGTCTTCCATGAAGAAGAGCCTGGAGAGGGGATTCAGCATGGTCCACGAGATGAAAGCTGGTCGTTTCATACTTCTCATCCTGCGCAACATAATAAGCACAACCAAGTGTCCCGTTCTTGCTCATGTCAACAGCCATCACCACCTCACCAAGAGCATCCGCATCTTCATCAGCTTGTTCCTCTTGTTCCTGCAAGGTAGCCAGGGTATGCTCTGAAGCGGGAACAGACGTGGATCTCCTCGATTGTGTACCAAAAGCATGCGTCAGACGCCTTGTTGCTGGTGTCGAGCCAGCAATCGATGAACGTGCTGTTGCAGAATTGGCTGTGACCGAGCGTGATGGAGCTGCGGGACGAGTACGCGAGGCGCTGCTGCGAGAACTGTTGGAGGTGGCGTTTGTATTTGACTTGGTCCATTTGCGACGACGAGGATGGCTTCGTAGAGACATTATGAGTTTGGAGGAACTTGAGCTTGAAGGACAGCTGCTGTTGTTATTCTTCTTGTGGAAAATTGATTCCGTTGATGGAAGGAACTCTGTTTGGTGGGAGAAAGGAGGGAGAAAGAGGAAAGGAATTTGAAGTGTCGTTTTCCGTGCACGTGGTAAATGTCACAGTCAAGTCACAGTCGTGTTTCAGATTGTTCAAAAAGTGGAGTAGAGAGTTTCCTTCTTGTTTCATACCTCTGAAACTTAACAAATCTACATAGACGCCGTCGCTATGCTTTGCCTATCATCTATATTGTTCCTAACAGTATGACTCTTCTTATCCTTCTTCGCCATCATTAATTCGTTAGTTATTTGTACAGTACCATATACGAGCAAACACATATTGTGGCTGCGCCATTTGCTATGATTCTTCTTCGCATCAGGGCGCCGCTGCCTCGATGGTCAGAGCATCGTCTCCTTCTTTCTTTACCACCTTCGCGACGTCGCCTGACTTGACTTGACCTCTAATTATCTTATCCGCCAAGCTGTTACCAATCTCTTTGGCAATCAACCTGTTCAATGGTCTCGCACCATATCTCGGATCGTAGCCTTTAGTCGTCAGCCAGTCCTTAATATCATTGCTAACGTTTAGGGTGATCCTTCTGTCGTCCAGTCTTTTTTGCAACTCCTTCAGACGGATATCAACGATATCTCGCAAAGCATCCTTTGAAAGACGCTTGAAGATGATGAACTCATCTAAACGGTTTAAGAATTCTGGAGGATAAGCTGTTGTAACAACATCCATCACTGCCTTCTTGATCTCGGCTGGCACTTCTGCACTGTCAAGATCGCCCTTGTTCGCGTGAAGTGGATCAGCTCCAACGAGTATCTCTGCTCCAAGATTCGATGTCATGACAATGATAGTATTTCTGAAATCGACCTTGTGACCTTGAGCGTCTGTCAGGTAGCCCTCATCCAAAACTTGCAGCAGAAGTGTAGAGATATCGCGATGAGCCTTTTCAAATTCGTCGAACAGCAAGACCGCATACGGCTTTCTTCTCACAGCTTCGGTAAGTTGCCCAGCATCCTCGTAGCCAACATATCCAGCAGGACTCCCAATCAATCTGCTGACTGTGTGCTTTTCTTGAAATTCACTCATGTCGAAACGAACAACTGCCTGCTCAGTTGAGAAAAGGAAGGAAGCAATCTTCTTACATAGCTCGGTCTTCCCTACACCAGTGGGACCAAGGAACATAAAAGATGCAATCGGTCTGTTCTCTCCACTCAAGCCTGCTCGCTGCATCCGCACAGCATTGGCAACTGACTTGAGTGCTTCGTCCTGACCACGAACAGATGTGCGAAGAGTATCTTCCATGTTTACGAGCTTTTCGACTTCACCAGACATCAGCTTGTTGACAGGAATGCCAGTCGTGCGAGAAACGACGTTTGCGATGTCATCTGCAGTTACAGACTCGTGCAGCAGAGTGTCTGTCCTGTTTTGCTCTTCACCCTCCTTCGGTAGCTTCTCCTGGAGTGCCGGAATCCGAGCATATTGCAACTCGCCTGCCTTTGCAAAGTCACCCTCACGCTGAGCTTCAGCAAGTTCCACTCTAGCTTGCTCGATTTCCTCCTTCACTTTCTTGAGTTCTTCAATCTCGGCACGCTCTGCTTCCCACTTTTCCATCAGCTTGGCTGTCGCATCCTGCTTGTCTTTCAGTGTGCTCTGCAGCTTCTCGCGGCGTTCGGCGCTCGCTATATCCGTCTCTTTCCGTAGAGATTCAAGTTCAATCTGGATGGTCATGATCTGTCTGTCAAGCTCTTGAATCGCGTCGGGCTTGCTTTCTTGCTGTAGTCGTAGAGCCGAAGCAGCCTCGTCAACAAGATCTATTGCTTTGTCTGGAAGAAATCGATCCGTGATGTATCGATTCGAGTATGTCGCTGCTGCAACGAGCGCAGAGTCTGTAATGGCTACACCGTGGTGTACCTCGTATTTCGTCTTGATGCCTCGTAAGATGGAAATCGTGTCCTGCACAGTGGGTTCGCCAATCAGGACAGGCTGGAATCGGCGCGCGAGTGCCACATCCTTCTCAATCAGACGGTATTCTGCCAGTGTCGTAGCGCCACAGCATTGCAGCTCTCCTCGTGACAGCGCAGGTTTGAGCAGGTTACTAGCATCAATACTGCCTTCCGCCTTGCCCAATCCAAGGAGTGTATGCAACTCATCCACAAAAAGTATGACCTTGCCTTCGGCTTCTTCCACCTCTTTCAGTACAGATTTTAGCCTCTCTTCAAAGTCACCTCTGAACTTGGCACCAGCAATGAGCTGTCCCAGGTCCAGCGAGATGACTCTCTTCTCCTTGATCGACTCTGGCACATCTCCTCGTACTATTCGTTGCGCGAGTCCTTCCAGAATAGCTGTCTTGCCAGTACCAGCGTTACCTATCATGACAGGGTTGTTTTTCGTCCGCCGCGACAATATTTGAATCGTTCTTTGTATCTCGGCATCACGTCCAATGACTGGATCTAGCTTGCCAGCCTTTGCGCGTTCCGTCAAGTCGACTCCATAGCGCTCAAGAGCTGGCTTGTCCCCGTCTGGCGACAAGTCCATGGTGTGCGTGCCACCAGGAGGCCTGGGTTGACCACCGCGGCCAGTGGCGTATGTTCTTGTGATTCTACGTAATGGAGCTGGATTCCTGATGATTGACCGTGCTGTTGTCAGTCCTCGTCGAGAAATGGGTAGGTGTTGTCCAGCCGCCACCTGAGGTAGTCGTCGCAACGCGATCTTCGCTCTGATCGCGAGCATGGTACGTGGTTTGTCTACTGATAATGTCAATGAGGAATTCTGACTGAAGCCTGCGCCGACCAGGACGAGGAGTATCTATACAGGAATGATGGAAAGAACCACGACCCAGATGGAAACATCCAGCAACTTCACGTGGGATCTTCTGAAATCTGGTAAATCTTCAGCCTTATCGTGCAGATCTTTTGGGGTATCGTCATCGCGAGTCGCGAATAGCGCTTGTTGTCTTCTTTCCTGCTGTCATCGGTAGCATGGCCGATGCGCTCAAGTATGGCTCCGTTGCGAGCTCGTCGGACATCGTTGATCCTGATGATTTGTGTCCAATGTGCCATCTTCTACTCTACCGACCGGTAAAGACCACATGCCACCACACCTTCTGTTCCAGCTGCATGTCACACTGGGCAGATGTATCTGTAACCTCTCAGATGACCATAGTACCTCTATCTGACACCCCTATCGACTTTGCACCATCAACCGTGGAAGCCAAATGCCCAATGTGTCGAACGCTGACAACAGCTACTCCTACCATGGAGCTAATCAAGAAATTGAAAGCAAGATATCCAGCACCATACGCACAAAGAGCAATGGAAGAGGGAGAAAATAGAGAGACGACGGCCGTCGAGACAATAGCAGTGTACATTGGCAATAAGCACAGCCTACTTGCTGAAGCACCAGGCTCGGGCAACTGTCATGATTGGACATTCTTCGTTCGACCATCTAGGACGGATGTCATTCAGGGCGTAAATATCCATCTACATCCGACGTTCAGACCGTCGTCTGTCCTTCGAAGAGACCCGCCATACGAAGTTAGAAGACTCGGCTGGGGATACTTTGCTATTCAAGCAGAGGTTATACTGCACAAGGGCTGGGCCTGGGTGAGCAATGATGCTTTTGGCACCACAATGGAGAGATTGCCATTGAAGTGGACTCTCGATTTCGAGGAAGAGGGCAGCATGGGTCGATGTCGCTTGAAGATCAGGAGACTTGTTACAGACGACGATGCAGAGTGGGAGGATGTGGAAGAAGATGAGGAAGACATAGATGTCGACGAAGTGGGAGAGCTCTCTTTCGATGGGAATCTCGAGGCATGGAACAGCGATGGCGAATGATTTATCTTGATCCCGACAACAAGATGATTGACGAGGAGAACAATGTGACAACCGCGGAGGGCGCTCCCTGCACTCTCAGGGTGGACTTAGCTTGACATCTCAGGCTGCGCTAATCGTTTGGACAATCTATGCGGGACGGACTGCTTACTTGTCCTAGATATGTAGCACACTCGCCACGTTGAAGCGTCTGTTCTTCAGTACGGAATACGATCACCGCGCATATGTTATCCATTGACGTTTCCATAGTCCATGGTATAGGGCTGTCAAATTGGACAAAGAGCCACCCTAAGGATTTTTGAGCTCTCCTGCGACACGCTTTCTCAAACATTTGCCTTTGAGGAGACGAGCCTCACCTTGGGGAAAACGACGATGGTAGATGCGGGAAGTTCTCGACACCCGTGTTTGTCGACGGCGACACTCTGCTTAGTTGACGCTCCTCAAAACGTTGTCAATGGACGGATACTATTGTAGAGACTTTTAAGGTGGCCATGTTGTGTTGGCGGAAAGAGGTGTGAAGAGTCTTCGATGATGCTGCTGAATGTCTTTCGACGATTTGACTAAGGACATCTTATCCATTCATTTGATTATGGCATCGTGACCTCTTCCTCAGCAACCCAAGTCCGAAACGCTCTACGGGAGAAACTCCATTGTTAAGACACCATTGCGTCACCTTCATGTCTGTATATTCATCTTTCGTGAATGACAGGCTCAGAGGTAGAGGTTTGGGGTGTTATAATCACTTCAATAAACGCAAGGAACATGCCTGGTGGGCGGTGTGAGGCACCATGAGCAATAGTCAAAATGAGAGCATCAACCCACTGGCTATGGCTTGATGGGTATGTGACCTTGTGAGGCTATTATTAGTGGTCGCTGACAACCCTCGAACCAGGCTTGACATGGCGAATCAACCCTCAGCCCTACGAGGACTCTTCCAAAGCCATGAAAGCTGCTTTAGCAACTGGAGCCAACTTCTGGAATGGTGGCGAGCTCTAGTACGCCATGACACTCATGCCTTCTAGGATGGCCCCAGAAACTAACACCTCCGTCCCAGCGGCCCTCCCAACGCAAACTCCCTCCAACTTCTCAACACATACTTTTCCAAACATCCTGAAGACGCAGACAAGGGCATCGTCAGCATCAAAGGCGGCCTTCTTCCAGGCCAACACAAGCCCGATGGCTCCGCAAAGAACGTCCGTCGCAGTGTCGACGAGTGCCTGCATGTCCTCGACGGCAAGAAGAAGCTCGATCTATTCGAATGTGCACGGGTTGGTCCCAACACTCCCATTGAAGTGACAATCGAAACACTGGCAGAGTACATCAAGGAGGGCAAGCTCGGCGGTATCAGTTTAAGCGAATGTAGTGCGGATAGCATCAGAAGAGCGGCCAAGATTCACAACATTGGTGCTGTAGAGGTCGAGTTCAGCATGTTTTCGCTAGATATTCTGGAGAACGGTGTGACAAAGGCTTGTGCGGAGCTTGATATCCCTGTCATCGCATACTCGCCTCTACGACGGGGATTCTGGTAAGTTTGTGCAATTATCCTACTGAAGACATGGAGGCTTCAGTTAAGACTTTTAAATCAGACTGGCCAGATCAGATCAATCGATGACATTCCAGAAGGCGATTTTCGCAAACACGCGCCTCGATACCAGCCTGGTGCGTTCGAGGAAAATATGAAGCTTGTGGAAGAGGTGAAGCAGCTCGCAGAAAAGAAGAACTGTACCCCAGGTCAAGTAAGCAGTCGTCCGCGTGCAACTTCTCCACACTACTCGTATTGATATTGATTACTATAGATTGCGATTGCCTGGGTGAAAAAGCACAGCAGACGCAAGGGACTTCCCGGAATCATCCCATTCCGGGAGCAACGACGCCCGCAAGAATCGAAGAAAATAACAAGGATATCGACTTAACCGAGGACGACATGTAGCAGATTGAGGCTGTCATCAAAAAAAGGTGCAAGTGGTAGGTAGTCGATATGGTGCAGCCATGTCGGCACTAGAGTTTGGCGATAGTCCCGATAGATCTTGACATGACAGGCCAGATCTAGATGCAGTACGAATATGTCATACGAAAGGACGACACTTGGAATTAAGATAGTCTTTCATGCAGCCTGCACGATTCGATATACCCATATACAGTGGATGCTGGATGCTGAGGGTGACAAAACAACACTTCGTGTTCACGAGGCCCTTGTATTATTAACTTTGATCTCCTTGTCCGTCGCTCCGAAGTAGTGGTCAATTCAACATGAAGAAGATGCTGGAGGCGACGAACACGGGAGGATCGATGTGACGCATGATTAGTATGACCACGACTCAACTTTACGATGACTAGATATCGATCTTTTAGAAATCAGAAACAGATGTCCATCTCTACCTTCGTCACGAAAACCGGACCAAAAAACCGTGCCGCGTGGGGCGTGACGTCCTCTGTTTGCGTGTCCCGCCAGGATGGAACCTCCCCGCAATGAAAGAATCCTTGACCGGAATTACCCATGTCAGTAAAGCTTGGACTAGACGCCACAAACTCTAGTAGCGCCTCAAATCTACTGACGTCGATCAACCAGTGCCGCGGAGTGTCTGCTCCGGAGTGACCCTCGGACTGCGCCAATCCTGGTCATCATCTCATTCAACGTCGTCGGCTGTTTTTCTTTACAAATTCAAACTGGGCGCTTGGAGTGCCTGGACTCTTGAGGTTGACACACAAATTACCGTAGAGAAGAGAAACGAAACGAAACTACTAGACAAGTAAGACTAAGAACGTGCCGCAAGAGGTTGCTCATCATGCATGCTCCATGCAAGCACCACCATGACAGATCGGTTTGAGAATTGCCGTACGGATGATACGAGAAAGAGCGCCTCCGTCTCTCATATGCCGCGCTTCCGGCGATTAGTTAGACGACTGACGACTGACGGACCACTACCGGCTGGGCTTCGAAATCCACCGTCTTTGCTGCGGGCCAGACGAAAATCATCAGTTATGCTGACCCGTAGCTATGAGGGCATTGCGGGCCTCCAGTGACAATGCGTATGATTGTGTATGCTTGCTTATAAGAAGCTGGTGACCTCCCATGATCTCGTAGTATTAACAAATCCACTCTACTATCCATACTCCTTCTTCTCGATATTGTCTCATCCTCTCTTTCTCGTCCTACAATTTTTGCCACCTTTCACCATGGTCTCCTCTTTCCTCAGTTTAGCGCTGATGGGCAGTGCTATGCTGCAGCCTGTCCTTTCAGCACCTGCGCTGGAACTACCTACTTTCGAAAGACCGACCCCAGTGGTAAAGCGACAGGATGAAGTCCAAGCTATTGAAAACCTCATTACTGAACTGGCCACGGACACCAATCAAAAGCTGGCAGCAGCTTCCATTATTTCGGAATTGGCGGCCATCACGCCAACCGCTACACCAACTGATGCCGCACAAGCACTCTCGTTACTTCAGAGTGCTTATGCTACCGACACGCCAGGCGGCTACATTGAGGCTGCTGCCCTTATCGTGGAGAACAGCCTCAATCCTACTAATGTCCCAAGTCTGGTTCAATCGCTGAACGTCTTTACTGGAATCAACAATGATAACAACACCAACCCTCAACCACCGACGACCATCTATCCCAAGAAACTTTCCTGTGATGCTCCTTATTCTGTGTCAGAGGCCGAGCTGCGTCGTCAGATCTACATTCCCAGCACATTTACTTATGGACAAAAACCACCCGTTATCCTCTTTCCTGGTACTGGTGGACGCGGTGGCCAGAACTTTATGGGCAATTTCGAAGTCTTGCTTGCCAACGTTGACTACGCCGATCTCGTGTGGGTTAATCCTACCGATTTCCTCCTGACAGATGCCCAGTACAATTCTGAGCTCGCGGCATATGCCATCAACTACATCTCCGCCATCTCGCAGAACCAAAACGTCTCTATCATTGCATGGTCTCAAGGCAACATCAACATCCAGTGGGCCACGAAGTACTGGCCATCAACCCGTCTTATCCTCTCAGATCACATTGCTGTGTCTCCTGACTATCACGGCACCGTTCAGACCGGCCTCATTGGAGCTGGCCATGATGGCGTTGGGATCGCCTACTCTCCCAGCGTCATCCAGCAAGAATACAACTCCAACTACATCCAGACGCTGCGTGCGTTCGGGGGCGACAGCGCATACGTCCCCACTACGAATGTCTACTCGGGTACGTTCGACGAGATTGTCGAGCCGCAACAGGGGGCCAACGCTTCCGCCATTCTCCTCGACGCACGTAATGTTGGCGTCACCAACGCCCAAGTTCAACTCGTCTGCGGCGCAGACTCACCGGCCGGTTTCTTCCAAACCCACGAGTCCATGCTTTCCAACCCTCTCAGCGCCGCCCTCGCCATGGACGCACTAACGCACGCCGGTCCTGGTAACATCAGCCGCATCGACCTTACCACCGTCTGCTCAACGCCCATTGCCGCTGGCTTGAGTTTCGAGAACTTCCTCGAGACTGAAGAGGATACGTTGATCGCTGGCTTGGCTCTTCTGACCTTCTTCGAGGCTACCAATGTTGAGCCAGCTATCAGCTCGTATGCATTGACTAGTCCCACGACCTGTGCTACCTCTACCGCGTCCTCTACTGCGTCTTCTACCGCGTCCGCTACAACCACGAAGACGACGACGACGACCACGGCCAAGGCGACGACGACGGCTAAGGCGACGACTACGGCTAAGGCGACGACTACGGCTAAGGCGACGACTACGGCTAAGGCGACGACGACGGCTAAGAACAACAATCACGGTAATGACGACGAGCAATAGGACGACGACCATCAGGAAGTAGAGTGTTATCCTTGCGCCTACTTATTCGAGTACTACGAATGCCGCTATTGACCTAGTCCCTGTGACTATCGGTCTGCCACTTGGTTCAATCAGTCTCAGCATTACATAAAACATGCTCGTACGAAGTCAACCATGACCAAGAAAGAAGACGAGGGAGCCTGACGAGTAGGAGTGCCCGCCACAGCTGAGAGCAATTCAGCATGGCGCTTTTCTGTAATATAGTGTGAGGATGTAATATATAACACTCGGAATCATTGGGAATAGGACTGCACATATTTTATGACATTGTAAAACGACACCTGCACAGATATAAATATGAATTCTTTTTCTTGTTATATTCATATTATTTCTCCAAAGTAAATTACGTCTTTTTCTCGTCTTGTCTTGAGTAGTTGACGGCTTTTCTCCTTCAACTCAAACTCTTCAGCAGAACGCTCGACGTCTTATACAGTTCAGAGCCTTTGATAGAGACCCGTTTAGTATCACAGTCGGCTGCTCAACGCAATCTTCTCATTCGTACGACATCATTGTGATCAGTATATGGAGGACAACCACACACCTTTGTGAAGACTTGGACTAATTAATTTGGGAACGTAAAGTTCGGAGAACTTCCGATCAAAATTGTGTTGAGCAGGCAAACAGCCAACAGTGTACTCACCAAGAAACACGATGGAAGGCAATTTCACAGCGGCACCAGCTACGATAGAAGTCGACGGTGTGTTGACAGATTTCGATGGAACTATTATCGACAGCACCGATGCCATAATCAAACACTGGCACAAGTATGTGAGGGGCTAGAGTCCGGCAATTTCAGCATACTACTCCAGAGGATAAGGCTCATCCTCATTGCACAGGATGGGGAAACTGCTTGGAGTCGACCCTGAAGTTATCCTCGCGACATCTCATGGACGAAGATCGATTGACACGCTGAAGCTATACGATCCCAGTTTGGCGACGCCAGAATGTACGTGATACCGATGTTAGGCTTCGACATACACATCATCCTGATTTCTTCCCAACCAGATGTCAGTCACATCGAAGGCCTCATTCCTCGCGAATTCGGCCACGACGCAGTCGAAGTCCCTGGTGCGCGTGCTCTACTTGACCAACTCGAAGCTGTGCACGCACCTTGGATCATCGTAACGTCTGGAACGCGCGCACTTGTTACAGGATGGTTGGACGTCTTGAAGATGCCTTGGCCGCCCACAATGGTCGTCGCCGAAGACGTTTCAGAAGGCAAACCAAACCCGCAATGTTATCTGTTAGGCCAGGAAAGGCTGGGACTGCCTAAGCATGCTGACATGATTGTGTTTGAGGACGCTCCTGCTGGCGTTAGAGCAGGCAGGGCTGCAGGATTCAAGGTGTTGGGGCTGGCTACGACACATAGGATTGAGCAGATCAAGGAGGCTGGAGCGGATTGGATTGTCAAGGATATGAGGTGTGTGACGATGGAAGGATATGACAAAGAAAGTGGGAAGGTTAAACTGAGGATTGACAATGCTCTAGTCGCTTAAGTCATCCAGACAATGTTAATGACTCTCCGTTTCAGATAGACATGATCATCGCACGTGACTTCGCGGGGCTTATCTGCTTCGACTTTGGTGTGGCTTGGTCAGTCAGGTCACCACACCAACACATACAATCAGACATTTCTTGTATGCTCAGTACGTTTCATCGCATCACAATCAAGCACTCGATACACAGTAAAAACCCTTCTCTTATCTTCAAAATGCCTCTCGTCGTTCCCGGTATGATGGGTCAAGGTGGCGGTGACGACAAGAACAACTCGTGGATGAGCAAGCTTGCTGGGAAGAAGCTTGGTGAAAGCCATAACGAGACCGTGTGTAGAGAGGTTGTGCTGCCCCAGGCAAACAGGGTGTGCTAATATTGCTCGCGTAGACATTCGCGAAGAAGGATCTCCCCAAGGAGCATAGAGTGATTGAGTCTGGAGGCTTTGGTAAGTATAGTGGTGGGATATATGATTAACAGAAAACTAACGGCATGTAAAGGTACTATGGACCACAAGCCGGACAGAATGAACGTTCACCTTGGGGACGATGGCACTGTCTCTAAGGTCACTCATGGTTAGTGTGAGCAGAGGCTGCACCACCATGAATAATGGAGCACTCTGCGAGAATGGCGTTTCAACGTTATGGTTTATCCTTTTTATGTATATCACGAAACCCTTCTCCTGAAACTCTTGATAACGAGCAGCTCATATATCTTGTAGAGACGCTCTCCTGCTTGAATACTTTTAGCTCCTATGAACATCCCGCATCTTTGCTTACCCAAAACAACCGCACTTCACTCCCCTTTCATCTTCCACAGTCCATCTCCTAAATAATGACCATTCTCAATGCCGACGCCCTTCTTCTTCTCCTTCATCTCCGCTGTTCCCATTTTCAGCACCCCAACACTACACGCCGTATCCTTTCCTTCTGCCTCGACCACTACCACAGTTCCAGCTGGTAACTCGGGCTGCTCGTAATATCTCGAGTCATCCGCCGTACTCTTACCCTCACCCACAGGTACTCCAGCTATAGCACCTTCTGTCTTGTCTTCAGAACCTTCTGGTTGTGGTATGGGCGTTGAAAGCCCCTTTGGTAATCGTCCGCCAGGACTGGTCAGACCAGGAACCATCAATGCTGCACCCGAGAGGACGAATCGAACGGCGCCGCGATCGACGCGGACGCGAGGGAAGTGGTCAGGGAAGCGGTGGACGACGGAGAGATGGGGCATGATGGCATCGTCCATGTGTTGGAAGAAGAGCGGGCCAACGCCCTCGAGGGAGTAGACTGTCACTCGTGCATCTGGACTGCAGGAGGAAGGTGTCAGAGATGAGGTGTTATTGTCCAGTTGTAAAATCTTTCCTCCTCCTCCTCCTCCTCTTCTTCTTCTTCATGGTCTGGCCCTGGTTATAAGTGTAAGGAAGCAGAGACGAACATTTTGATCAGGTCGAGTTGTGACTTCTTCGGAATGATGCTGTCGATGTAAGGAGCGAGCAAGGGATATGTGTCGCAGACTTTGTTGCGCACACCGCGCTGGACTGAAGACTTTAGTTTCGACTTTTGACCTGGGGAAAGGCTGTGATGGTGATTGTTAGCTGGATGGGCTTGCGCAGAGTCAAACGCACAAGGGGTAGTTATACTCTTTCTTGAACATTTCGTGATGTGAGCAACGTTATCAAACCTGTATGAGGGTCACTCTGAAAAGGCAATTCGACCTTGCTGTCGCTCAAACAATGGGATTGGTCAACGGATCCACTTCCGGCGTGTCTTCTCCGCATTTAGTGTTTCAGGTTCAGCCTCTCTTGTTAAAGAGTAAACAACGATCATCTTCATCGACTCTCTCTTTCCTTTGCTTCTCTTTTGTATAGGCATGCAGGCATGATGCTCGGTACTGAGGGGCGAGGATGTCTGGACAGCTTGTACCTGCTTGAAACATGTATTGGCCTTTAGGCGCACCTCGAAGCTACGCCCAGCAATTGCCATTGGAGCTGTCGCAATCGTCAGTAGAAGGAGTAGACGTTGCGGCACACCTCAACCAAGATGCACAAGTGGACAATGAGGTAGGAAAAGTGGAAAGCAAGCTCGACACGAATGGAGAGCAGGATGATTCGGAGAAATCGCATCAGGACTTCCAGGTCGAGGGACGTGTTAATGGCGTCGCGAAAGAGGCAAAGAATAACGCAGACGGAGGCAAGATATTGTCTTTGAAAGTGTCTCCGTATGGGCACCTATTTGCGACGATAACCTCAAGCTCCTTGACTGTATGGCAGACACAGGTGAGCACTCTAGATCAAGACCACAGCTATATCATGTTAATGAAATACAGCCTCCAGTCATTATCGCCTCTATCGTCCGATCTCCACTGTCAATACAATCTTACGGATCAAATGTAAGCCTCCTACTGCGACCAGCAGGAGATATCCTAGTACTCCATACGTCGCTGGGCTATCTCATCACGTACTCCATATCCGTTCACCCAGAGCACAGACCATACGACATCACACTTCGCAACGGAGAAAGAAGACGACGAAGTATGGATGCGCGGTCATACACAACGAAACATTACGATCCGCTGTTCGATGGCGGTGGTCTCTGTCCTGATGCCAGCCTCTCCTTTAGAATGGTAATGAAGCTTGATGCTGGTATAACTAGAGCTCTCGCGCTGGACTCGGAGCTGATCGTGGCGACACATAAGCCTGCCGCCATACAATGTATACGGTGGAATGTAGGATCAGAAAATTCGCAAACGGCTACGCAATTGATCGAGGACATGGAATGGCTGGAGGACAAGTCTTCGCCCGTGGATATTGTGTATGATCGGCCAATGAGCCTATTTACGTTCGTAACCAGCTCAGGTGCAGCATATGCTGTGCAAAAGACGTTGTCTAAAGATCGAGATCATATAAAAGGACTTTTCATTGGGCACAAGTTTCACACCGCAGGGAAGCCTGAAGAAGCCGCAGTCAAGTCGGCAATCAACTCACGTTTCTCAATCATTGCGATAGGCTGTACGGACGGATCTATCGCGCTCTACAATGTTCGAGACTATAATGGCGGCATCAACCTATTATACAAAGTACAGCCATCACTTTCCAGGAACTCAACCGGTGCAATCCGCATGCTTTCATATTCGCCGGACGGTTACTGCCTCTTCGTCGGCTACGAGAATGGATGGGCTACGTGGAGTGTATACGGACAGCCGGGGGGTACTAGCTTTTCAGCAAACAAAGAGTACACAGAGCTCAGCAGTGATGTGTGGCTAAACGGAGTAGTGGACGGATTCTGGACGGCACAAGGCACAGACATCGTGCTGCTAGATGGGGCAGGCAGTCGTTTGTGGATACTGGAATTTGCTCGAAGTGCTATAGCTGGCTGTCCCACTTCGGCAAACATCGCGAGGACAATGTTGCACACGAGCAGTGGCTTCATGGTCTACCGAGGCTATCAAATGCCAGACCTGCTCACAATAGCTGCGGATATCTCCTTGTGGCAATTCATTAAGACTCCTGCAGGTTATCTAGCCGACCAAGGACCAATACGCTTCGCAGTCATGTCGTCTGATGGAAGATATCTTGCGATTGCAGGACAGAGAGGTCTAGCACATTACAGCTTTCAGAGTGGTAGGTGGAGGACATTTGAAGATGTTACCGAACAAAACAGCTTTGCTGTGCGAGGTGGAATGTGCTGGCATCATCACATACTAATAGCTGCCACTGATGGCGCTGATGGGCATGAAGTAAGCATATATGTATTGTGTTGATGCAAATATCACTAACAAGCATGCACCCCAGATCAGACTCTATTCGAGGGAAACCGCGTTGAGCCAGTCGAGAGTGCTGCATGTGGAAAAGCTCGCAGCATCAGCAGTCCATCTTGCACCTACTGGAGGGGACTCAATTCTGGTATACACGTACGACAATGTACTTGACCACTACATTGTTGCAGCCTCTAATAGGACGATCGGACTTGTCAAGGTGGGACAGATTGCGCTGCACGGCATCATCAGAGCTCCACCTAGAGTTAGAGCAGTCAGCTGGGTTGTGCCAGAACATCAATTGCGTGAGTGATATTTCTGCCAGATAAGTCAATCATATTAACCTGTAGTAGAAAATGGAGATCCCTCACAAGACGTTGCTGTGGCGTCCGTCTTCTTCCTCGTGGATGGTAAACTCGTACTACTTCAACCCTCAGCCACTGATGGAGGCGAGCTCAAATATGACATGCGAGTCGTTGCTCATAACGTTGAGTATTATATGCTTGCGCGCGATAGTCCCGAAGATTTCACCACAAATGCTGAGACGCGTTCGCCGAATGCCCAAGACGAAGATCGAGACTCGGAAACCAACCACAATCTTGGTGACTCTCTCTGGGTATTCAACGGAAGAAGCATGAAGCTCTGGCCAAATGTAGGTCACCTACTGGCTAGCGCCGCCCAGGATGTATCACAAGAGCCACAAGCGCCGATCACCATACCTCTGGACTTCTACCCGCTATCTGTGCTTTTAGAAAAAGGTATACTTTTCGGAGTAGAAGCAGAGCTATTGCAAAGACGCGATTCGAGCTTTGCCTTGTTCCGAACAGTTGCTCGAGTACGTCAAATCGTCAAATATACACTTCTGTCGCTCGAAGCACTAACAGACACGATCTAGACTGCACTCTTCCTCCCATCAATCCTCCAACACTACCTCTCCACATCCGAAATTTCATCTGCCTCCTCCCTCTCCACCCACTATGCCAACTTGCCTTACTTCCCACACTCCCTCGAACTCCTGCTTCATCATGTCCTCGACGACGCCGTCGATTCTCCTCCGACTCCGTCCCCAAGCTCACCGCAGCCACCGTCAGTACTACAAACAACGCTGTCCTTCCTCTCCCTCTTCCCAGCTCACTACCACGCAATCATCGTACAATGCGCCCGCAAAACTGAATTGCGCTCGTGGCAAACCCTCTTCGCCTACCTCCCACCACCACTCGATCTCTTCGAACAAAGCCTAGCGATGGGTGATCTCAAGATCGCAGGCGGTTATCTCTTGGTCCTGCATTCGCTGAGTGAGATGCAGAGTACGAGTCCGCAGGTTATAAGGTTGTTGAGGAAGGCAATGGAGAGAGGGGAGTGGGAGCTGTGTAAAGAGCTGGCGAGATTCTTGATGGCATTGGATGAGACAGGTGCGACGCTCAGGGAGGCGTTGGCTCTTGTGGAGATGCCGGGGACGCCGGGTAGACCAGGCACGGCGGTCAACATTGATAGTGCTGATGGTGCTGATGACGGAGGTGGTGCTGGTGCTGGCATGCACGCACTGAGGACTCCCAGCTTGGCTGGACGCACAATGGGTTTGGGGTTGGCGGGCAGTGGGCTCTCGCCGCTGATTGTGCCGGGAGCAGATTATTTCTCGACGCCGAGGAGGTTGTCATGATGGATGGATGGACGAGTAAAGCAGCATGTCTTATACCAAGACCTCGAAGTCCATGATCAGTATCGGCCTATAGTGTCAGTATGCCGATGTTGGGAATCTGGCGGCCACTTGCCAGAGAGTAGGGATCTCGATTATTCGAAGACTATCCCCTGTGTCGTCTAAAAGTATCGAAAACCGGACCGCCATTAGACCTTGAAGTCGCGATCGGGCGCGGAGACCACAGTCCAATCAGAGTAGCTAAGATTGTGTCGAGCCACGTCAAGATGAATCTTTCGCCGAGGACGAAGGCAAGAAGATGAAGCATGAGGTGCATGGTGAGGTAAATAGGAGATGAAAAACATCTAGAAAGAGCAAGCGCGTGTTTTGGTGAGGTGCTGGAGTGGGAATTTGTTGCAAGGACATTGTGAAGAATGGGTGCGCGGTCGGGTTGATTTGAGACAAGAAAAAAGCCATGTGAACAAGCTAGATGTAGGTCACAGAGAAAAGGCAGAAGATGGATGGATACAGTAGGATGTTTTTATTCCCAAGGAATACCTTTCGATGTGTAAGAAGTGTTTTACTTGCTCTAGATCTTTTTCGTGGCAGGCCACATCATCCCGTCTTATACAATGTGGGAAAAGTGAGTGGCTCAGCCATGACCGGCCACAAGCATCGAGCTCAGGAGATGATTGTCAAGGTAAAAAGATGTTGCATCAGAGGATTATCATACACCGAGATGAACGCCGACGGCGCCGAGTCGAAACAGGCGACTTTCCCGACTTTTCAGTCACCAACGTGTGCTAGCGACATCTTCTTGAGGGCGCCTTCCCAAAATTGGCTTACATGAGCCCGCAAATACTCACGTTGGATTTGCGCCATATATTCCCCTGGCCATTAGATAATGTCGAGCTTCCTTTCTGACTTGCTCGCAGCGCTGATTTTTCATCTTTGTCCGTCGCCATCTCCGCGCCCCTAGATTGATCAATATTGATGACGAGGTTGTAACGCTAGCTTGTTGGCTTTGGTGACTTGAATGTGAGTAAGACTAATACTCCTTAAGTCGGTGTATATATATACTGACCTTTTTACTTCTTGGCTCTGCCATCGCAGTTGAACATAATCTGCAATGCTAGATATGATGGTTGTGATTCGGGAGCATGAAAACAGCGCGAGCAAGATGATTCCACCGTCTTGCTCTGGAGTGGTCATCGCCTCGCACACTGGCACAGTTGTTGCATTGTCTGGGAGAGGGGAAAGTGGAAGCCAAGCACAATTTCTTTTCCAGTGCTTTCGTAAGCTGGTCCACACACAAGGTGGCGAAGCAGTTGACAGTGGTGCGGGAGAGGAAACTGTGGGCTTTACAGCATCACTCCCCATTCCAAGTCGCTGTCATGCCAGAAATCACGATCTCTATGTGCGACCTTTGGATCTTGCCCAGTTAGCCAAGCGATTGATCTTTGGCGTCAAATCTGGTATGCGGAATGGCTTGGATATAGAGTCATCCTGGAAACGTGGTCAGTATCCTCTTGTATAGCTTTAAGAATTAGAACCAACCATTCCAGCTTCGATTGCCATTCGTATTTGCTCTGTTCTAGCATTGGCGGACACAGAGATGATTGGCAAGCATTCCGTCGTGATTTCGCCGCTTTTCTGTAGCGCTCTGACCCTTCGAGCTAGAGTTAGACCGTCCATTATTCTAGGTGTGTCAGCGAACAAGTACGAGGCAATGACTATAAGAGGACCACTAACGGCATCCTAGTAACGGTCAGCAATGATATCCGCAGTAGTGATGAAAGGTGAATACGAACTCCATGTCGGATAATATGACGTCCACGTCATTTAGTCTCTTGTCATTTGAGCCATGTAGGCCATGAGATGACCAATGTCGAGTAGTCTCGAGAAAGTCAAGCGCTTCTTGACCATTGTTGGCAACATGTGTCACATAGCCCTGCTTGGTTAATTGTTGCTTGAGCACCCGTTGATTTATTAGATTGTCCTCAACAATGAGTACGCTTATTGGTTCTTCTGCAGTGCCAGTCGGAGGTCCAAGGCCGTTGGCTTTGCTCGACCTCACACGCGACAATGGCGCACCGTCTACATCAGGAGGCTCGGTTGTACGTGTCATGACATAGAAGCTAAATGTTGATCCGATCCCAGACTCAGATGCAACACCAATCTCGCCGCCTTGTAGCTCGACCTGTAGTTGCGAGTATTAGCAGTATACTGAGCTACGGACGGTACTGGAACCTACAAGAGTACGACATATAGTCAAGCCCAATCCGCTACCACCATAAGTCGAATGTGTTTTGATACTTCCTTGTGAGAAACGAGTGAAGATTCTGGACTTTTCTTCTGCTGTCATGCCACAACCAGTATCCGTCACTTTGAACCACAAATAATACGACTCATGTCCTTGAAACTGCGCGTTGTCGACAACATTGTCTCGTAGGCCAGAAGCGATTGTCCAATCTACGGGTATTGTATCGGTCGGTCGAGTCTGAGAAACCCCCATTTCCACTTTGACGCTTCGTATCGGCTTATCTTCCTTTTTACTAAACTTGAGTGCGTTCCCAACCAGGTTGAGTATGACCTGATATGGATTAGCAAGCTCGTGGAAAAGATGTTCGGCAATCACGTAAGGCATACCTGAGTGACTCGGCCAGGATCAATGACCACCCATTCAGCATTGAGCTGCTTGATCGACTGATCTACCTGTGCCTCGAACGCTATTTCTTCACGTTCAGCTTCAACACGAAACATATTGTAAATATCCTGGATCAGACGTTCGGAGGAAACTGCAATTGGGGCTATCTTGAGCATGTTGGAGTCCAGTTTACTAAGCGTCAAAACATCATCAACAACAGCCCTTAGATGAGCTGCGCACGACGAGATTGTCTCTATAGCATCCTGGGAACTCTTGATCGCCTCAGTCAGCGGTCCAAACCCCTGGGGTTTTGTTTCCAGTTCGTTTGTGATACTGTATCGAGCAACGAGCTTGTCCATGTCGTCCAAAGACTCTGTGATAGAGTCTGCACAGTGAACGATCGCACTTAAGGGGTTTCGGATCTGCAATATGTCAGTTCCGGAGTGCTGAATACGCCTTACTCCTGGTACTAACCTCGTGTGAGACGAGATCAACAAAGCTGTCATTGTCGTCAGTTAACCATGTGCTTATCCTTTGTATGGGACGCTCACTTCTCCTGTTGTCTTTTTGCTTCAAGAGCTTCTTCCAATCGAGTTCGTTGGATATTCTCTGCGTACTTCTGATGGCTTATATCCATTGCCGTCGTAACACAGCGTTCCACGCCACCATCTTCGTTCGTTTCAGCCAAAGCTTTGACCATCACCCAAGCTGGGCCGCACGCTTCTCCCGCCGCATCAACGTGCTGTCGCTTAATTTTCAATTCAAAGGATATCTCATTGCCAGCAGCAACGTCCCTGAACTTTTCCAACAGGAACGGCTGAACGTCTGACGGTACAACGTCAAGCCAGTTAATATTGTCAAGTGGCGCCCGGGGATGATCAGTGAGTTTGAACCAGTCCCTAAGCTAGCCTTTAGCAGAATCCATATTGCGGTATGTTTTCATCATATGACTTACTCGTTGGCGAAGATAACTCTTCCGATGCTATCCAATACCAGGATAGCGGACGGAACCACTTCTAGAAACTTGTGATAGCGTCGCTCGTTGGCGTCAATTCGCTTGACGGCAGTAATGTTGCTCAGGACGCCGTTAATGCCCACGACGTTATTGTCTTGGTCTCGTAGTGGTACACATGCGGCTAGACCGTAATTGCCATTACGGAACCTTAGCTCGAATGTTCTGTTCTCACCATCAGCCAGGGCTTCCCATTCTGCCGTTATCGCTGGCAGGTCCTCTTCAAAAACTGTTTTCTTGAATGCCACCTCCATATTAATAGGGGCTCTTTCAAGACCGCTTATACGGTAGTATGCTTCCTACAAGGCGTGATTAGCTTCAAATGTGAATAGATGAGGGAGCTCCAATACATTCGCCTCAACTAGGTCGCCAGAGATCTTCTGCTCAAATATGCCCACTCTAATATAACAGTATTAGTGCAATCTCGGCCTCCGAAGCAACAAGCGATAACTTACTCTACACTTTCGGCTGTCGACGCTAATCTGCCTACCTTCAACTGGGCTAGTTCCGCCTGCTCCTTACGTAGCTCGAGCTCCTTCTCCATCAGTTCTTTCTCAATTCGGGCTCGTTTTGCGAGATCTCTTTTCTTCTTGACTGATTCCTGAGCTGAAATCAAGTTGTTGACAGAATCTGCGAGCAGCCTTTGTACCTCTAGCAAGAACGTCTTGTAACCATCGTCATACCTTCTTCTCGGGGAGAGACCGAGTACCAGAAAGGCTTGGACTTTGCTAAGCTTATTAGAGCTGCTAGGTAATATGACGGCGTGCTGAACCTCATCTTCAAATCCTTGACTCTTTGCTATTCGTTGCCAGATGTCCGGGATGTCTTGCTGTGACATGATCACAGGTGCTCTTGTTGCGTGAGACTTGCACATTAGGGTTATGAAAGGCTCTGTGTTCGAGGACAGCTCAAATACTCTCAATTGGTCAGGCGTATTGTCGTACCCTTGTGAGTCCGGGTGTAACACGTAAGCAGCATCCTCAGATTCACCACTCGAAGAGTCAGAAGTGTTACCAGCTTCGCTAGCGAGTGATGCGGTGTAAAGAGCTGTAAAGGAAAATTGCTTTGGTCGTCCCGACAATTGGTGCAATATCTTTGTCCATAGCTCATCAAGGCTTTCACTAGATTTCCAGCACTCAGAGAAGTCTTTGAGACTACTTATCCTCCTCTCACGGACCATCTGTGTGGTGTTGTCCTGAATCGTAGTTAGAAATCCAGCAAGAGGTGCGGGTAGTCGAATCACCATAACGAGCAGCGAGATCTCCTCATATAATCCATTCTTTGGGAGATACATCAGGAAGTCTTTCTCCTCTACTGCACGTCCGAATTTGGCTGCTTGTTCCACCACTTTCTGGATCGTGGGGAAGTACTGCGCCCATGCAAGCCAGGTCGTGATTGAAGTGCCGAAATATGAAGGGTGATGATCTCGAATGATCTCTGCATAGGCTTGATTATATACCACTATCGTGTCGTCTCCAAGTATCATGTTTTGGGCCGTGGAGTTGAGCATCATGAGGTGGAATTGTGTTGCAAGCTCTTGTGACCAGTTGTCTAGCGGTCCTAGTGATGTTGCCTCCCATCTAATGCCTTCCATGACTTCAAGATACGTAGCAAGGTCAGTTCCGGCCTCATGCAGGTCAGCAAGCGCCTTCGCCATTGGACTGAGGTGCTGTCCATTGAGACTAATGCCTGCCGCCTTGGATGGCGCCGAGGCTGGATCAAAGTGTAGTCCACTCATCACTTGACAGCAGTCGACCTTGAGGGTCACCACTTCTCTCGGCAGACATACACAATCCCGCGCACAAAGAACATCGACCAGTGTTTCTTGCTTGCCCTCGAGAGGCAGGCCCTACCACATTCTTCCCTATTTTTTCTCCAGATCACGCCAAATTGTAAATAAGGTTGCCGATACAGCCACCGGATGGGCCGAGCAATCACGTGACCAAGAGTGTAAGGTATATCAAGATTTTGTATTACTTTCCTTGACCTATAGTACAGATAGCAAAGTAGATAGCTCAGAAGGTTTGACGATGTATCATAAGCGACTTCTTATTAACTTAACACACTATTCTCCTCTCTTCCTGTTCCTCTTTAGTTCTAGGCCGAACACATTGCAAGCTTATTAGGCCTTTTGGCTATTACGGCAATAAGTCGTGTCTATATCTCCCACGAATACAATCAGGAAGCAGATCAGCTCAAAGCTACTGTCCAGCACGCTATTCCTTGCCAATTCATCGAGACTCGGCCAACCCCAGCTAGGACCTCGCTCGCACTGACACCACCTGCATCTCTTCCATCAAATTCAGTGATTGTCATGCACCAAATTCTGTCGCCCACTTTGCATCGACGGCGCACATCATTAACATCGAGTACCACAAACCAGCTTGTTCCGCCAGATATCGGCACAAACGGCAACCACTTTGTATCTGGGTTGTTTCCGTAGTACATCATAAATGGAGTTTGCCTTTTCCCTTTGCCTTGTAGCCATATCTTGTCCCAGTGACGACATATCTTGTGTATTTCGAATCTCATCTTCGGAGACTGTGCAGCTGCTGCCACAAGATCTACCTGGCCGCTGCGCGGAGAAAAGCACGACGCGAGTGCGAAACCATTGAGAGCAGCCTCTGGACCCTTCGTTACGTCCTCAGAACTGGTCCCAGTGGCTGTGCTGAAGTATTTCTCCCACGTTGGTGGTTGTGAGGACCCTCCTGCGTCAGGCGCTAAAAGGTAGAATTGAGTCTGATCTTCTGGAAAGTGACGTAGACCGAAGTCTGCATTGTTTTCAGTGAAGTGTTCCGAGGCAAGTTTGGCCACATATCGTCGTTGATCGTTGATATGACCAGCACCCCAGCATGGATCAATGAGCTTCCAGCCACCATCAGCATCATCGATTCTACAAGCGTTCCAAGCATGACTTGACTTGAAGGGAGGAATCGCCTGGCCTGGTTTGAGTGGCTCGTGACCGAAACCTTTGCCATGTCCACCAATAGTCACACACTCGAGTCCTGCATGAAGCGCCAAATTGCAGAACAATCCGGAATATCCCTCGCACACAGCGAGTCCTGTGCTCAGCGTAGATGCTGGTGTAGAAGACTTGACATTGCCAGCGAAGAACGCTTCCGTGTTGTAGCTGACGTTGTAGTGCATCCAAGTAAAGATTGCTCTTGCCTTTGAGGTGAGACTTTGAAACGGTGCTGTTAAGTTGTGGGCCAGCTGTTCGAGCGAAGAAACGGTTTGCCGCGGAAAGCAAGATGCATGGGTATCTTCGACTGAGAAATCACGACATTGTAAGCAATCTCGACCATTTTCGCTTGGTGGCAAAGAGTACCGTAGCTGTAATGGTGCCACTGTAGCAGCCATGATCTGACGACCATATCCCAAAGGTTGTCTAGCGGACAAACCTTGCTGAGGCACTCTTGGCTTAGTAGCGAGGTTGAGTTGAGGTGGAAGGTTTGTGGCAGCAGGAGTGGACGTGGTAAGTTTCTTGAATGCACCTTTAAAGCTACCAATACCTATACTATCACTGGATGTCTGTGTAGGCATCACGGCTTTGTTGTTGAAACCCATATGTAGAGCTGATCTACGTACAGGCGTGTAGGCACCCTGTGGAACCTGTGAAGGAGGAATGCTTGTATTCATTTGTGGTTTGGGCGGTAGTGGTGGCTTCATTGGCAGAGGTGGTGGTCCTCGCCCGGGAAGATTGAAAGTTGGCGACGATCTTGTGGATGGTAGGGGCGGCCTATCATTAGTTGGTCTTGATGCCTCATTTGCATCCATTGCCGCCTCAATCATATGTCCTCTTAATTTCTGTGCATTATCCTTTCCAATCGTGCGTTCTGTAGCTGCAGACGCCTTCCTGAAGCTATTCAGAGTGTTGGAACCACCTTCAACCTGACCAGCAGCTCTGTCCAATAAGCGGCTTGTGGCTGAGCCATTTGTAGACGTAGCAGCATTGAGGACACCGCTAGCCAATTTTCGTGTATTATCACGACCCATAACATGCTGCGCTGTGGAAGACACGCTTCTCATCGTACTCAATGTGTTTGAAGATTGTTGACCTGGATCGGTTGCGGCTTGGTTGAACGGCCTACTCATCGCGCCTTTTATCCCAGCTGCTGAAGTGAGAAGACTTGCTCTGGTTGGCGCCGCATTTTGGACGTCCTTTAGACTATGGAAGGCTGACTGAGGGCGATCTGGAGCTCTCTTCAACGCCGCATTGTTCGAGGGCGTGGGTGTTGCGATGTTCGATGGCTGGCGAGGAGGTAGTGCTGGAACTGGCGGTCTGCGAGGTGCCGGCGGAATTGTCGACGAACTGTTTCTCGAAGGCAAAGGTGGTGGAAGAGGGCGAGTAGCAATAGCTGGAGATTGCCGGTCTGTCACAAGCACGGAATCTGCCTCTGTCGGCCTCTGTGGCAACTTATCACGATCATCACTTTTTCCTACATGTTGCAAGTTTAACGCGGCTTTGCGTTCGGCTATCGACATGGCGTTCACGATCCTATCAATTACCACAATTCATTGAATATCACTTATCATGCACAAAGACAGAGAATACGGAATGTAGTAGAGAAGTTGAGGAGGCTTCACCTATGAAATACCCAGCCTTGATTTAATGATTTTCATCACGTGACTTAAGCCTCGGAAATACAGTCCTCACAGCATCCTCTTCGCGATGGGCGGTAACAATGCCGTGGTCTCCCCCTCTTGAATACCTAACCGAGTTGCAAATTGCAAACTGCATCCTACCTCGTCGATGAGCCTGGCACAGGGCGACGACAGTAATGGCCAGAAATCCGCATCATGCTTGATCCACGCACAAGCTCGACCGTCCAAAACTCGACGAGGCAAAACTCGGCAGGCTATCCATAACGTACATGTATACGACAATCATCCCTGTTCCGTGCGCCAAGTTCTTGCTTCGAGACGTCAATGCTGATCTCCAAAAAATTGCTGGGAATGGATTCTGTGCCTTCCATGTCTGGTAGATAACCACATTCACCGTGTGAACAGGATGAGCAAAAATCTTGATCTTGTGTGATGAGTAGAATCAAGAATGCATGAAGAGCAACAGACAGTCCTCTGGGGCTAGATAACGAGAACAACATTGCTGCGCGCTTGTGACTGAAGCTGGGCCAGGCTGGACGGTGCTCTGGCGTCCACCTTATTGTTCTTTATTTCCTCGGAGGGTTTCAAGGTAAATCTCCTATTACTCACCCCTGCAGGTACCAGTACCCAAACAACAAACTTAAGGTGTGATAGGGTCCGAGCACTGACGAATGGCCCATCTCGTGTTCGTGATGTTGGATGTTGGCGCATCCAAAACGTTCCATCAATTCACTTGCATAAGGGGTCTTTGTTGGCATCGCAACACCACGGACTGAGACGAAGCTCCTATCTGCTATGAATTGGTCCCCAATAGTAGGCAGGTCCACTGTGCCAATTGCAGGGATACTGATCCTGGCCAATGACTGCTCGATTGTCGTTTGATCTCAAGTATGGCTTACAAGATTCTATGAATTCATACGAGGATTCGAGATTGAGAACTTGAAGATCGTGCTTCGTATATGCGCACGCTCTGGTCGGAGTCTTTTCTTATACGGCTGGTTTCGGGCTACCGCATCACCTCGATTGCCGCCATGGCCTTGCCTAGACTGCATGACTGCGTGTTATTGAGTTTGGTTGGTCTTGTAACTGAACTTATATCAGCTGAGGCCAACCCGCTCTTCCTCCCTTCTCTGGTAGTTCTGCTCGCTTAGCTCTTCAGCTTTTTTATCCGCCAATTCGTCTTCCAGGCTGCGCCCGGAGGACCTCATCTAACACTCGTTCATACTTCTTTTCGTGCAGTCACGTTACCTAGACTAATCTCAGCCGCAACATGCATTCTACTATGAGAAGTTCCGCTCTGGTAGCGGGCTTCGTAGCTGCAGCCGCTGCACAATCAGTCGTCCAGTCTGCCAATGGCTTTACCTATGCTACGTGTGCCGTCGAGCCATTCTATAATGGTCTTCAAAACATTCGTGCGCTCCACGCTGCTTCGACTGTGCAGCTAACCAACATGACTGTCGAGCAGTGTGCCAGCTTCTGTTCGTCCTATAATTACTTTGGTGTTGAATAGTAAGTTCAATACAGTACATGAGAATTTGCCAAGCAATGAATAACACTTTCAATAGTGGCTCGGAGTGCTACTGTGGTAACAAGATTCACGATGGCACCACTGTGGACAGCACCAATGGGTGCTCTCAGGCTTGCGCTGGCTCTTCTTCAGAGCAGTGTGGTGGCTCAGGTCGCATGAATCTCTACATGTCATCAAGTGCAGCCAACCCCAACCTTCCCTCTACATACACCCCCAACAACACAGCATCTACCGCTCTTACTGGCTGGAACTATGTTAATTGTGTGGTCGAACCCTTTTACGTTGCCAATACCAATACCACTGCCAGAGCCTTGGCCTCCGATGGCACAACTAACAGTCAAATGACCGTTGAATACTGCGCTACATACTGCGCTGGTTACCAGTATTTTGGTGTCGAATATTCCGACGAGTGCT
>Ga0115853_100028_pt1 | contig 32688 bp, 27 predicted proteins | sample InSIn5gowninarea_FD_83867 | JGI IMG/M metagenome (GOLD analysis project Ga0115853, IMG submission 83867)
GAAAGAGCCTGGCATTACTGCTGTTGCTTTAAAAAATGGCGGCAGATGGGGAAGATTAGCAAGAATAAACGGGGAGACGGAAATTGATTTTGATTATGAGACTATTGATGAGCCTACAGCCGCCTTGATGCAAGAGCAGAGTATGAAGTGTTTCAACGATTTGTTGATTTGACAAAGGGAAGAACATCAGTACTTATTTCGCATAGATTTTCAGCTGTGCGAATGGCAGACCGTATCTTGGTTTTAAATAAAGGTGAACTATTGGAAATTGGAAGCCATGAAGAATTATTAAAAAAGAATGGAAAGTATCCGGAGCTTTTTAATTTACAGGCAAAGGGATATCAGTAAGTGCAGCTGTTATTTATTACTTATTTTAATTTATGCTGACATAGATCTCCTAGATGGTTTAAACCGTCCCCGGTTCGCCCCAGTAACTAAAATATCCCTGAAAGTCAATGCTATCAAGGGTATTATTTTTTTAGTGTGCCTCACGTTGGAGAATTATCGAACGAATACAACGAAGACTTGCTGTTACTTTATAGGCTAAAACCATTGCTGTTTTTATAACACAAAGATAATATTTTACTTTGTCCAAATCAACCTATTATATTGTCTATTTTACACCCGATCAAAGTAGAATTTAGGCAGTTCCTTTGCTTCATAAAATTAAAGAATTAGTTATGGGTAGATTAGAGAATAAGGTTGCGGTAGTTTATGGCAATGGTACCGTGGGAGCTGCAATTGCTAAATCTTTTGCACGGGAAGGTGCGAAAGTTTTTTTAACCGGACGGACTTTGGACAAGCTAAAAGTTATAGCCGATGAAGTTTCATTGAGTGAAGGAGACATTGAAACGGAGCAAGTGGATGCCCTTGATGAAGATGCGGTAAACAAGCATTTAAGCGACGTCATTAAAAAAGAAGGAAAGGTTGATATTTCTTTTAACGCTATCGGCATCCCGCAAAAAGGAATTCAGGGAATCCCACTCACTGAACTCTCGCTTAAAACTTTTTCTCTGCCTATTACAACCTATACACAATCACATTTCATAACTGCTAAAGCAGCTGCAAGCCAAATGGTGAAGCAAGGTCATGGAGTGATTCTCATGCATACACCAAACGCAAGTCATATAAGTCCGCCTTTTGTTGGTGGTATGGTACCAGCATGGTCTGCAATTGAAGCACTCTGCCGCTCTTTATCTGTTGAGTGCGGACAGCAGGGAGTACGGTCTGTTTGCTTACTCACTACCGGCATTCCTGCAACTCCGCTTATTGATGAAGTGTGGGAGATTCAGGGAAAAGCACACGGAATAACCTTGGAACAATTTCACACTATGTATGCAGGAAATACACATAGAAAACAGTTAACAACACTCTCGGAGCTTGCAAACGCAGCAGTGTTTGCAGCTTCTGATGAAGGCAGTGCAATATCCGGAACTATTTTTAATCTGACCGCAGGTATGATCGTTTAATAAAAGTCAAGAACAATTAATTATTAAATAATAAACAATTAAAAACACAAAATGCAAAAGTTACTCAACAAAACAGCAGTAATCACAGGTGGTAATAGCGGAATCGGTTTCGCCACAGCACAAGAATTTATTAACGAAGGAGCAAAGGTTCTTATTACCGGAAGAAATGAGAACCTTGTTACAGAGGCTGCAAAACAATTAGGAGCAATCGGTGTAGTGTCCGACCAGTCAAAACTTTCTCAAATTGACGCTTTAATTGACAGCACTAAGAAACAACTTGGCAAAGTTGATATTCTCGTTATCAATGCAGGAATATTTTCGCTAGTTCCTTTTGAAGCGGTATCGGAAGAAAGTTATGATTCTATTCTCAATGTAAACCTCAAAGGCGTATTCTTCACACTTCAAAAATTTCTACCAATACTTAATGACAATGCTTCTGTCATTCTAATTTCTGCATTAGGGGCTACCACAGCTTCGTTCGAAGGCACATCAGTTTACAATGCTACACGGGCAGCCGTAAATTCATTAACCCGTAGCGTAAGTTTTGAATTAGCACCTAAAGGGATAAGAGTAAACGCGGTAAGCCCTGGACCAATCCAAACACCAATTTTTGGGAAAGTTGGTTTTCCTATTGCAGAATTGGAACAAATGGCAGGAGTCATACAACAGCGCATCCCTTTAAAACGATTTGGCACCGCTACTGATGTTGCAAAACTCATTCTGTTTATTGCTTCCAGCGATGCTTCATTTATTACAGGTTCTGAATATGTAATTGATGGTGGTATTGGTCATATTCCTGCTATGTCATAATTGTAAAATAAATTTCAACACAACACCTATGTAGACCGACAATGATTACAGAGGAAGAACAAAAAAAGAAAGCTCCGAATATTCGGAGCTTTTCCATGTGCCCAAGACTGGATTCGAACCAGCACGCCGTTTCCAGCGCTACCACCTCAAGGTAGTGCGTCTACCAATTTCGCCACCTGGGCATTATTGAATTTTCTTCAAAAACTCTTTTCCCATTCCTGATTTAAAATATTTTTCTCTAATTCTTGCTTCTTTTCTTGTTTCTAACGCTTCGGAGTAAATAAGAAAATAAAAGGTAAATAAGCTTTTGTAGATCTATTTTCTCCTTTATTATGTTGCTTTATTCTCTTTTCTACATTATTTGTCATTCCGACGTAAATATAATTTCTACTTAAGCTTCTTATTGCATAAATGTGATACAAAATTAATATTAATTGCGTCTACCAATCCTGCCTGCCGGCAGGCAGGTTCGCCACCTGGGCATTTATGCAAAAATATTTCTTTATTTATTAAGCACAATTCTAAATGTTGTTCCTTTCCCCGGCTCAGAATGTTTTACAATTAGATGCCCTTTGTGGTATTGCTCAATTATTCTTTTAGAAAGAGAAAGCCCTAAACCCCAGCCGCGTTTTTTTGTTGTAAAGCCCGGCTTAAAAACCTTGTTTATATTTTTTTTACTGATGCCTTTGCCGCTGTCTGTAACATCAATAAGTATATCATTAATTTCTTCTTTTATTTTAATATTGATCGAGCCTTTACCTTCCATTGCATCTAACGCATTCTTCAAAAAATTTTCAACTACCCAGTCAAATAATGGTGCAGATATTTTTGCAATAACAGGATCGCTATTAACGACATTAACTTTAAAAATTACTTTTTCCGAAGCACGTCTTTTGAAGTAATCAACCATATTTTTTATTTGGTCAACTATATCTTCCTCTTCCAGTTTGGTGGACTGCCAATTTTCCTGAACCTGTCGCTTATTAGCTTTAGTCTATCAACATCTTTCTCCATTTCTGTAGCAATTTCTCCATTGCCTTCATTGTCCTTTAGCATTTCTATCCAGCCTTGTAAAGAGGAGAGAGGCGTGCCCAGTTGGTGTGCAGTTTCCTTTGCCATGCCGGCCCACACCTGGTTTTGTGTGGATTTATTTCGTACTGAAATTGTATAAACAATAATAAAAATAAAAAGCGCAACAATTATTAGTTGTATCAAAGGATAATAGCGCACCTGTTTAAGCAGTAGGGAATCGCCATAATAAAGTGTTTTCTTCCTGAAACTTTACGTCTCCCTTTCGTATTAATAAGTTATCGCCAGTTAAACGAACAAAAGACTCAATTTCAGGAAATCCGTCCTTTGCATTTGGCGGAACAGCCCACGAAGGACCGCCTGCATTTATAACTTCTGTAGGAGTTTTAATATCGGCCACAATCCTGTAAATACGGTCAGCCTTAGTATGAAATGTATCGTAACTTAATTCAAAAGTTACATAGAGGTAGATGAGGAAACAAGCTGTCATGCCGATGGCAAGGCCAATAATATTAATGAAAGTGAAAGCCTTATGGCTCCGCAATTTGCGAAAAGCAACTTTTAAATAGTTTTTTATCATAATGTAGCAGGTATATGGTTGGTTCTTATTAATTCTCTTAATAAATCCCTTCTTTCCTTACAACCATTGATTAATCCAAAAAATCGTGGTTCTATTCTGTCCTCAAACTCTTTATAGGATTAGCAATTGCTGCTTTTATTGCCTGGAATATCACTGTCGTCAAAGCCACTAACAATACCAATATGCCTGCTGCTGCAAACATCCACCAGCTTAGTTCAATTCTATAAGGATAATTCTGCAACCATTTATTAGTAAGTAACCATGAAACAGGCATAGCTATCAACAGGGAAATTGCTACTAATTTTAGAAAATCTACGGAAAGAATATTGACTACAGATGCCACTGATGCACCGAGTACTTTTCTGATACCAATTTCTTTGGTGCGTTTTTCAGCGGACAATACAGATAAGCCAAAGAGACCGATACAAGAGATAAAAATGGTAAGTAAAGCGCTAAACATCATTACCTGCTTCCACTTTGCCTCTGCTTCATAATTCTTTAGGTTTTCCTGGTCTTTAAATTTGTAATCATAAGGGCTTAATGGAAATATTTTTTTAAAGACGGTTTGAATCCGTTTAAGGCTTCTTGTTTCCGTTCCCGGGTTTATTTTAATCGCTGCCATTCCATATTGATTGGCTGGTTTCATTGTAAATAATTGTGGCTTTATTTCTTCTGATAATGGCCGGAAATGGTAATCTTTTACAACACCGATAACTGTATATTTTTCATTGTTATTGTACCAGAAATTAACCTCTTTACCAATAGGATCTTTCCAATGTGCATTTTTTACAAATGCTTCATTTACAAGCACAGACTTTGTAGAATCAGAAGGAAAATCGGTTGAGAAACTTCTTCCTTTTACAAGGGGTATTTTATACAATGGCAGATACGATTCATCAATAGTCTCATAATCAAAATCAATTTCCGTCTCCCCGTTTATTCTTGCTAATCTTCCCCATCTGCCGCCATTTTTTAAAGCAACAGCAGTAATGCCAGGCTCTTTCAGTAATTCTTCTTTAAACAATTTTGCATTGTCGCGTGTCATGCCCCACTTATTTACAATGATCGTATTACTGTCATCATAGCTGAGATCTGTTTTGACTAAAAAATTAAATTGCGAATAGATAGTTACTGTTGCAATGATGAGAATAGTGGCAAGCGCAAATTGTAATACCACTAAACTTTTTTGTAAATAGTTTTTACCGGATAAATTAATGCGGTTATATAAAGTTTGAACAGGGTTGAGCTTAGATAAAACGAGAGCTGGATAGAACCCTGCAAGAAGTCCTGTAATTAGAAATAAAACAAAATATCCGGCAGCCAGTTTAGCATCGAAAAGATAAGAAAAGGATAGGGATTTATTAGTAAGTTCATTAAAGGATGGCAATGCAAGACGTACAAGCACTAAAGCCATTATAAAAGCTGCTGTACATAATGCAAAAGACTCGCCAAGGAATTGTATAACCAGTTGCCTGCGGTCTCCGCCTGCTACCTTTCTAACACCAATTTCTTTGGCACGTTTTAATGATCGGGCAATGGTAAGGTTAATAAAATTGATGCAGGCTATCAAAAGAATAAACAAGGCTATTCCTGAAAGAATATAAGAATATACAGGATTACTTCCATCTACAAGGCCATTGTCAGCAGTATAATCTTTGCTTAGGTGAATGTTTGTAAAAGGTTGAAGTTGGTGAATAGTGAGGGATTTATCACCATATTTCTCCGCGACCATTTTAATAGATTCCTTTGCATCTGTTTCATACACCTTTTTCATTTTTGCTTCCACCTTTGCTATATCTGCGCCTGGCCTTAGGACAACGAAAGTGTTTAAAAAAAAGTTGAACCAATTCTCATTGCTTGCTTCTTCTTCTGCAGGCACTTTAAATGGCAGCAGTACATCAAATTTTATAGAAGAATTTTGAGGCGATTTTTTAGCAATAGCTGTTACAATATAGGGTTCGAACTTATCTTCATTTTTAATCTCCATCAGCTTGCCCAATCCTTTGGTGGTACCAAAATATTTGAGAGCAATATCTTCAGTAATAACAACTGAATTACGATGCTGTAACGCAGTTGCAGGATTGCCACTGATTAATGGAAAGGAAAATACTGAGAAGAAACTCGTATCAGTATAATATACTTCCTGGCTTTTTATTTCGGTACCCAGCTTCACATCACGTTGCTGGCTCTGGTAACGAACAAAAGTTTTTATTTCCGGTATGCCTGCTGTAAACTTCGGTCCCTGAAAATAACCACTGAAACCTCCTGTCATATCAGTGCTGCCGTCGGGTTTTATACGCTTGATGGTAACACGATAAATATTAGCAACGTTGGCGTGAAACCTATCATAACTTACTTCATCTTTTGTGTAAAGAATAATAAGCATAGCACACGCCAATCCAAGGCTTAAACCTGCAATGTTGATAAAAGCATAAACTCTGTTGCCTGAGAGATTTCTAAAGGCGGTTTTGAAATAGTTTTTGAACATGATGTTTGTTTTATGCAGTCATCAATTTTATTATTTTTCGCCCAAAGACTCAAAGACCGAAGGTTTATGAAGATTTAAACAGAACTTTTTTCTGCAAAAAATCGATAGACCTTAATCCCACAACCCCCCGAACATCCCACAAATCCAGGTTCAGACAATTTTCCGTGTAATCCTTCCAATCCAAAAATCATGGTTCTGTTATTCTGTCCTCAAACTCTTCACAGGATTAGCAACCGCTGCTTTTATCGCCTGGAAGCTTATTGTTGCCAATGCTATCAAAATAACGACTACGCCAGCTAAAGCAAACATCCACCACCGTATTTCTATCCGGTAAGCAAAGTCCTGCAGCCATTTGTTCATAATATACCAGGAAATAGGTGTTGCAATTACAATTGCTGCAAGAATAATTTTTATAAAATCTTTGGATACCAGGGCGGTAATATCGGCAACGGAAGCCCCTAAAACTTTACGGATACCGATTTCCTTTACCCTGCGTTTTGCAGCTAACGCAATCAGTCCGAGCATTCCCATACAGGCAATGCCAATGGTTAATAAAGCAACATAATTGGTAATTTTCAGTATGCCGGCAATGAAGGTATATTGCTTATCAATCAAGTCATCCATAAATTGGTAGCTGAATTCTCTCCGCGTTGGAATATCTTTAAGCTCATTTTCAAGTTTTGTAAGAACTTCCTGCATGTGCTTTTTATTTACCCGAAGGGCGAGAAAATTGAAGCTTTCCAGGTTGTCATTTTGGTTATAAAAATGAAGTAATGGACCTACCGGAATTTGGACGTTCTCATAATGAAAATCCTTCATCACACCTACAATTGTGTAAATGCTGTTTCCTCCGTTTGATTTTATTTGCTTCCCGACAGGGTTCTCCCAGCCAAAAGATTTTGCGGCGGTTTCATTTATCATCACGCTGTTTTCCTCACTTTTGGCAACCTCATCATCAAAATTTCTTCCGTTTACCAGTGGAATTTTAAAGGCTTTAATAAAACCTGCTCCTGCTCCGGTTTGCCTTAAACCAATCTTTTTTCCTGTAGTAACGTCAATAAACTCGTTGTAATTCTGGTCGTATTGAGTAGGGATTGCATGTTCTCCTGAAACTGCTTCCACATATGGATTATTTTTTAGAGAGTTCAGTATCAGTTCAAATTTTGCCTTAGCACTGTTTATATCCTTGAAAGCAAGGTCAAGATTGACTATAGCCACATTATCTTTTTCAAAGCCTAATGGAGCAACTTTCATGTAACCCAATTGTTTGTTTAGGATTAAGGCGGCACAAATCAGGATGATTGCCAGAGTAAACTGGCTGGTCAAAAGTAATTTCCGGGTAAAACCTCTGTCACCCGTTGTGCTAATATTTCCTTTAATTGCATCGGTTGTTTTTGCGGTAATCAGATGTAAAACAGGGTAAGTTCCGGTAATGATAATGCTTAAAGCGATGAAGATGAAAATAACAATAAGCAGATAATCAGTCTTCCAGCTTAAAAGCATTTCACCGAAGTAATCCCCTAAAAGTAAATTGACCTGCGGAAGAAGAAAATAACTGAACAAAAGGAAAGCGGAAAGCAGGGAAGCCAGAATTATTAAGCCATTTTCTATACAAAATTGGAAAATAATAGTTTTTTTTCCTGACCCGATTATCTGCCTTACCGCTACCTCCTTTGTGCGGCTGACCATAGAAGCGGCATTTAAATTCAACAGATTGAAAGTAATAATGAGCAAAATAAAAGCTGAAGCAGCTATGGCCCCGGTAATAATAGCTTTAACATTAGTACTTCCTTCCTTTTTGATGTCTTTAAACGCTACTGCTCTTACTTCTGTATTTCGATGTTCAGGTACATAAAATTGTTGTACAATTTGATTAATCTTTCGGTTAAGATTCTTCACATCAGCATCTTTTCTCAGCAGCAGGTAGTTTTCGGCAAGAACATTATACCAGTTAAGCATATCATCAATGCCCTTCTTACTCTTTAAATAGCTTATCGGAAGTAACACTTCAACTTTAACGGAAGAGTTTGAAGGAATGCGGGCTAATACTCCACTAACAGTTGTCGGGATAGAATCATCAAGCATTATCGTTTTCCCCAATGCCGGTTCTTTTCCAAATAATTGCTGCTTCACCTTTTCTGAAATAACAACTGAAAATTTATCCTTTAATGCTGTTGCAGCACTTCCTTCAGCAAAAGGAAAAGAAAATACTCTGAAAAAATCCGCTTCGGCATATTTTGTATCGCCCTGAACTTCTTTCGAACCATATTTTAACCAAGGCATGTCTCCCCATTGCTTATGTGTTGCTGCTTCAACCTCGGGACATGATTTTTTAATCTCGTTTAATAAAGGAAAAGTTGTCATAGCAAAGCCCCCACTACCATCTGCCCCAAAACTTTTAAGGTAATAGATCCTGTCCTTATTTACCTGTATATTGTCAGTAGTGTAATACTTGTAAATTAACAAGCCCAACGTCATTACACTGGCCAGCCCCAGGGTTAAACCGAAGATATTGATGAGTGTAAAACTCTTTCTCTTTAAGAGATGACGTACGGCTATTTTAAAATAGTTCTTCAGCAAGATGTTTTATTTTTCGTGATTAATTATTATTCCTTCGGAAACAAGACAATTTTCTCACAATCATTGGTAATCCAATAAAATCGTGGTTCTGTTATTCTGTACGTAAACTCTTTACAGGGTTAGCTGCTGCCGCTTTTATAGATTGAAAACTTATAGTGAACAAAGCAATCAATATAGCCAGTATTCCTGCCAAAGGAAAAATCCACCAACTAATATTGATACGGTAAGCAAAATCCTGCAACCAGTTATGCATTACAAACCATGCAACCGGTGATGCAATTACAATTGATACGATAACAAGTTTGATAAAATCTTTTGACAGTAACACAACAATGCTCGAAATAGTTGCTCCCAATACTTTACGTACGCCGATCTCTTTTGTTCGTTGTGCTGTTGCAAACAATGACAGGCCCATTAATCCAAGACAAGCGATAAATATGGCAAAGCCTGCAAATATGGAAAACACTTTTCCAAAGAGCTGATCATCGCTATATTGCTCATTAAACTTTTCGTTTAAAAAATAATAGTCGAAGATGTTGCCGGGGAAAAATGCATCATATTTATCCTTAATTGCACCCATTGTTTTGGCTAAATCCTTTGTGGCTACTTTTATTGAGATTGGATTATACGTACTATAAGCGGGCACAAGTAAAGTTGGCTCTAAAGGATAACGCAGGGATTTTTGATGAAAATCATTAATTACTCCCACAACATCCCAGTTGTGTCCAAACAGGGTAACTTGTTTTCCTAATGCTGAGTGATCAGAAGGCAGTTCAAGAAGTTTGACAGCAGATTCATTAAGGATAATGTTGTGTAATTTTTTGAAGTCAGGATTAAAATCAGAAGATAAAAAGCTTCGTCCTGCTCTTAATTTTATCCCATATAATTCAATAAAACCATCGCCTACGCCCATGTGTCTTACTGTATAATGGTTGTTGGAATTACCTGTGGTAAGATGAACATCAAATCCTCTGCTTAGCTCATTGCCGGGAACTTTGTTTGACGCTGCTGCACCTAATACGTTAGGAATAGCTTTTGATTCTGAAGCAAAACTATTTTCATGGTTTATAAAAGTAGAATCATATTTCGTAAGCTGCGGCGGCTTTATAATGAGCATTTGAGAAATAACCATTCCCAGGCTTTGCTCATTCACAAATTTTATCTGCTTGTACACTATAAATGAACCGATGATCAGTGCTACCGTTACAGCAAATTGTCCAATGACCAAAGCCTTACGCAGAATAATCCCCTTGCCTGATGTTGTATATTTTCCTTTTAAAACAAGAATAGGTTTGAATGATGACAAAACAAACGCAGGATAAAAACCGGAAATTAAAATTCCTGCTGCAATAAGGGTTAGTAAGCCGGCAGTAATGTTATACCCTGTTATTCCTTTTTTAAATAAATAAGCTAACGATAACTGATGTTGAATGAGTTCGTTAAAACTGTTTTGAAGAAGCGTTACGATGAAAAATGCAATAAGTAAGGCTGCAATATTTATTATAAAAGATTCAGTAAGAAATTGCCTGATCAGTTGTAGCCTTGTTGCACCCGAAACTTTCCTTACACCTACCTCTTTTGCACGTTCCAAAGATTTCGCAGTGGCAAGATTTATATAGTTTACCCAGGCAATAATGATTATTAATGCAGCAATTATTAGCAATCCCCAAACAACAGTTGCACTTCCTATCTTACCGATCTCATATTCAAAATCCGAGTAGAGATGTGCTTTTGAAAGTGGTTGCAGGTAAAATTTTTCATCGCTTCCTGAAACTTTATTACCCTGAAAGTGTCTTTGACTAAATAGTGCAAGTTTCGCTTCCAAAGCTTTGTAGTCTGTTCCATGCTTTAAGCGGATATAATGCCAGAAATCGGAGTCGGTAAAATCATAATCAGCTTGTTTATAAGGACTCGGGCCTGAAAGTATTGTTGTATAAGAGGCAAGAATATCAAAAGAAAGATGAGAATTTTCAGGAACATCTTTACATATGGCTGTTACTTTATAGGGCAGTGAATCTGTTCCCATAGTGATTGTTTTACCAATCAATGCTGTAAGATTGTTATCACTTACATTGAATATTTTTCGTGCTGAAGTCTCTGAAAGAACTGCTGTATAAGGCTGTTGTAATGCCGTTGTTTTATCACCGGCGATAATAGGATAAGAAAACATTCTCATAAATGAATTATCAACTGCAATAACATCTTCCTCACTTATACGTTTGTTGTTGTAGCTGATAATTAATTTTCCAAAAGGCATAACACGGGCATGATCTGTAACCTCAGGATAATCGTCCTGCATCGCTTTGCCAATGGCAGAATAAGTAATGGTACCATGCTGTATCAGTTTCCCGTTTTGATAACGATCGTTAACCACCCGGCAGATATCACCGGCATTTTTATTAAACTGATCAAAGCTTAATTGAAAGCTTACGTATTGCAAAATCAACAGGCATGCAGCCATGCCAATTGATAATCCTGCAATGTTGATTAAAGAAAAGGCCTTATTCTTCATCAAATTGCGCCAGGCGATTTTGAAATAATTCTTCAACATAAAAAATTTTTTTAAATGTTGCCTCAACCTCTCCTCGCTAATAGAGGCAAAGCCTCAATCAAAGTCGTACAAAGCCTCCCACGAATTCCATCCATTTCACAAATTCCAGTTCAGACCATAATATTCTCCGTCACCGTTTGTCCGTCCAGCATCCTTACAATACGGTGGCTGTATCGGGCATCATGCTCGCTGTGTGTTACCATTACTATGGTCGTTCCCTGTTCGTTTAGATCGGTAAGCAGGGCCATTACCTCGTTACCATTCGACGAGTCGAGGTTACCCGTCGGCTCATCGGCGAGTATAAGTTTTGGGTTGTTTACTACGGCACGGGCTACGGCTACACGTTGCTGCTGACCACCGGATAACTGTTGCGGGTAGTGATTTCTCCGGTGCATGATCTGCATCTTGTCCAATACATTTTCAACCCGTTGTTTTCTTTCAGGTGCTTTTATTCCAAGGTAAATAAGCGGAAGTTCTACATTTTCAAAAACGGTAAGTTCATCTATAAGATTGAAGCTTTGAAAAACAAAACCAATGTTGCGTTTACGAAGTTCGGCACGTTTGCGTTCGTTGAATTTTGCCACTTCGATTCCATTAAAAAGAAAGCTGCCATCATCAGGATCATCTAATAACCCCAGAATATTGAGTAAGGTAGATTTCCCGCAGCCTGAAGGACCCATCACTGCAACAAATTCTCCTTCTTTTACTTCAAAAGTTAATTTATTAAGCGCCACCGTTTCGACGTCTTCTGTACGGTAAATTTTTTCCAGGTCTTTAATCCTGATCATATTTGTAAATTTTAAAATTGTTTATGTGTTTTATTAATTTATTCGGAAACCTAAAATATTAAGCGGATGAATCTCATAGTTAATATCATCGTGTTGCAAGTCCTCGTTTTTTTGATTTGTTTTAGCAGTATGTGATACCTTATTTTTAGTAAAATAAGAGCTGGGCGAGGCAGAAATAAAGGTTTGAAAGCACGTGATCAATATTAAATAAGTAAGCAGCTTTTTCATAAATGTAGTTTTGACCTCACTCTTCCTCCCTCTCCAAAGAAGAGGGAGGAAAGGCGGTAGTTTATTTTTAGTAATTATCATAGTTACTTTATTATTTATTCTTCTCTCTCCTCTCTTTAGGGTCGGGGCTTCTTTCTCCTTTAGAGGGTTATTGTGAAGTTCCTTTCTTTAATACCAGTTCCTGCATAGTGCCATAATTTTCGTAACTTGATGTTACCACTTTGTCTCCCGGTTTTAAACCTGACAGCACTTCATAATAATCCGGGTTTTGCCGTCCTAACTGTATATCTGCTTTATAAGCAACATTACCGTTTTCGGATACTTTAAAAATCCAGTTTCCGCCTGTTTGCTGAAAAAATCCGCCTTTTGCAAGTAAAATTGCCTGCGTCTCATCGCCCAGCGCAAGTCGTATCTGCAATGTTTGACCGCGACGAATGCCTTGTGGCACCTGGCCTGTAAATTCCATATCAACCTGAAAACGGCCATTAGTAACCTGCGTGTAAACCTTTTTTATTTTTAGTTTATAAGTCTTATCAGACAAAGTAAAATCCCCTGTCAATCCAGGAAATATCCTCGAAATATAATGTTCGTCAATATCTGCTCTTACTTTAAACCCTGTGGTAACATCGAGTTGTCCCAATCTTTCACCTTTATTTTTATTCTGCCCGATTTCGGCATCCAGAGAAGTTAACTGACCATCAACCGGTGCACGTACTATCAGGTCGCCTACTTTTTTACGCATTACATTCAATGCGTTTTGTGACCCTTCGTACGACTGTCTTGCCTGTGTTAACTGTTGGGTATTGGAAGAAGAATCCTGTTTCAAAATTTGCTTTGTCAGGTCTTTCTTTTGGGCATAATAATTAAAATTGTTTTCTGCTTGTTTAAACTCCTGCAGCCCTATCGCTTTCTGCGCGTACAGGTGCTTATCTAAGTTATAAATGCGCTCTGCTTCCTTTAACTGGCTTTCGACATCGGTCATCTGGTTCAGTTTGTTCACTGTATTTTGCTGAGCTGCATTTCGTGAGATCTGCATTTGAGTAAGCAGGTTATACACATTGGTTTGCTGTGTTACAAGGCCCAGTTCAAGGTCAGTATTACTAAGTCGCAAAATAGGTTGTCCTTTTTTCATTATGGTACCGTCATCCACATATTTTTCCTCTACGCGACCTCCTTCAGTGGCATCTAAGTAAATTGTGGTTATAGGCAGTACAACTCCATTTACAGGTATAAATTCCTGAAAAGGCCCTTTTTTAATTTCGGATATTGTCAGCCGTTCAGTATCTACATTCAGCCTGCTTTTGCCTGATGCAGAATACCAGGCAAAGGCAATTAATCCTGCAACCGCAACTGATCCTGCAATTGTTGCTATTCTTTTACTGTTCCATCGTTTTTTCTTAATAACTCTGTCCACTTTATTTATTTGTTACTGGTTTTAAATTTTTTTTAGTTCTTCTTAGCTATCATTAGTTCTTTGTGCAGATCCGGTTGTGTCACTCCCTTGTACGGTATCTTTTCATGGCAACCTTCGCTAACACATCAATAATAACAAGCATCAAAAAAATCAAATCTGAATAAACAATCTTCAATAGTGTGCCGATTCCGTAACTTATTGATATTCATATTTCTATTATTTTTTTACCTGCTTACATTGTTCGCTTGTGTTACAATAAGTGTCCGATTTTGATACACCTGTATCTGCGCTTTTTTCTTTAAAAAGTTCATTATCATAGTTTTATATTTACGGTATGTTTGTAGGTGCATAAGTTTCACTAAAAAGTAGAAAGTCTGGGTTAGAAGTCGGATTAAGAAATAAATCTTTAATTTTGTTAAAATGAAAAGCAACCGTAAAATACCAGATGGCAAAAACAAAAAAGCAGGGGCAATAAAAAAGACAGTTTTTTCTGCAAAAGTGGGAGATAAAAAAGTTTCGTTCAGAGTAATTTCTTCTTCAGAATTAAACAGTACAAGAAATCCTGCTTATAATTATCTTGTTAAATAATGTTCAACCAATCCTACCCGTATTATCTTGTAAATAAGATTAAATACGAAGGACATGATTTATCAGAAACATTACTGTATAGTTTTAGAACTGAAAAAAGAAGATATATAGTTGTAGTTGAAATGTATAAGTATTCTACTTATGTAATTAAGTTTTATCCTGTCTCGCACAAACTTTCCCCTAAAAAATATAATATTCTTCTTAATGATCGTCATCCTGCACCGGTAATAAGAACTTGCGTAAATATTATGTTGGCAATCCTTCATCAAAATGATACAGCTAATTTTGGATTTGTTGCTTCCAACACAATTGAAGGAAAGTATATTGAACCAAAATACTATAACCAAAGATTTCGGATATATAAGAAGTTGATGTCATATTGGTTTCCGGATAATCTATTTCTTCACACTATCAATGAAGCAAATAGTACATACTTATTATTAAACAGAAAAAATCAAAATTTAGAAGCTTTGACTGAAAGAATTGTTGAAATGTTTATCAGAAATTATGAAGAACTTGATTCTGAAGAATGATAGAAAATGAATAAAGCAATAAAACCATGATTTGTTGGATTTAAAGGATTGTGAGGAAATTGTCTGACATGAATTGCTGTACCCCTCTCATTAAGAGAGGCGTTGGGTGAGGTTATTTAATAAAAATGGCAACAAAAAAATTTATAAGATAACATGCTGCTTAAAAATGCTTCCGTCTTAATTATTGATGATGATACCGATGTTTTAACCGCTGTAAGGTTGTTACTAAAAACTGAAGTGAAAGAGGTTCTGACAGAAAAGAACCCGGAAAACCTTCGTTCTATTTTATCAAAGCAGGCCTTCGATTTGATTATGCTCGACATGAACTTTAACAGTTCTATCAATACGGGCAACGAAGGGTTGTTTTGGCTGAAAAAAATTAAAGAATTCAAATCTGACGCTGCGGTAATAATGATCACGGCTTACGGAGATATTGATCTTGCTATCCGTTCTCTTAAAGAAGGGGCCGCAGATTTTGTAGTGAAGCCATGGCACAACGAAAAACTGCTAATTACCATAAAAGAGGCTTTAAATAAAAAAGCAAATGGAAAAAGTAACGAAGTCCCGGTAAAATTTGAATCCATAATAAACAGGGAACTTCTTGGTGATTCGCCCATAATGCAGGAGATTTTTTATAAAATTCAAAAAATTGCTCCTACAGATGCAAACATTTTAATACTTGGAGAAAACGGTACCGGAAAAGATTTAATTGCAAAAGCCATCCATCAGCAATCATTACGTGCAAATAAACCCTACATAAAAGTTGATGTCGGCGCATTGACCGAAACTCTTTTTGAAAGTGAATTATTTGGTCATAGAAAAGGAGCTTTTACCGATGCAAGGGAAGATCGCGCAGGAAGATTTGAAGCAGCAAACGGTGGTACGCTTTTCCTTGATGAAATTGGTAATATTTCGCTGCACCAACAGGCAAAACTTTTAAGTGTTTTACAAAACAGGCAGGTGATGCGCTTAGGAGATAATCATGCAACGCCCATTGATATACGACTTGTTTGTGCCACCAATGTTCCCCTGCAGGAACTGGCCAACGAAAGCCGCTTTAGAAAAGACCTCATATACAGAATTAATACGGTAGAAATAATGGTACCTCCGCTAAGAAGAAGGGGAAATGATATTATTCTTCTTGCAAATCATTTTAGCAAGTTCTATTGCAATAAATATTTAAAACCATGCGCACCATTCGATCAGAGCGCTACGGATAAATTGTTGCATTATAACTATCCCGGCAATGTGAGAGAGTTGCAATATACGATAGAGAGAGCCGTAATAATGGCTGAAGGAGAATTGCTGAAAGCGAGCGATATTATCTTTTCTCCGATAGAATCCGCAAAACCGGCAGATGATGAACCGATTGAATTGAACCTGGGTTCGGTAGAAAAAAATACGATATTGAAAGTGATAGAAAAACATAACGGAAACATTTCCAAAGCAGCAAAAGAACTGGGACTGACCCGCACTGCTTTGTACAGAAGACTAAGTAAGTATGACATTTGAGAATGAGGAGATAGAATATAGGAGATAGGAGATAGAATGTAAGACTGCTCCTACTTCTAACTTCTAACTTCTAACTTCTATCTCCTGACTTCCAACTCCTATCTCCTGACTTCTAACTCCTACAACATGATTTTTAAAAACATAGAGTGGCGTATAACAATAAGGGTTATAATAATGTTTACAGCTCTTATTGCCGAATCATTTTTTCTTGTAAAAGGATGGTTTCTGGCTGCAGCTTTGTTGTCGCCGCTTATTATTTATAGCGTGGTTGAATTTTTTCGTTTTCATCGTGAGGCGCAGGTAGAGTTAAATCAGTTTGTGGAGTCAATTCATTACCGAGATTTTTCAAGAAATTTTGATGTAAAACATGCACCCGCCGATCTGCAGCCATTGAGAAAAGGATTTAATGAAATTAATAGCACCTTTAAAGTGATCAGTAAGGAAAAGGAAACACAGTACCAGTATTTACAAAAAATATTAGAGCTGGTGGATACCGGTATACTTTCTTACAAACATGAAGGCGGCGAAGTGTTATGGATGAATGAAACACTTAAAAAAATGCTCGGTTTACCGTATTTAAAAACCATTCATTCACTGAATAAACGGGATGAGGACTTGTATAAACATGTTATTTCATTAAAACCGGGCGAAACAAAAATCGCAACTGCACACAATGAAAGAAAATCGTTTAAAGTCTTGCTGTCTGCTACTGCATTTCAAACAGAAGGGGAGAAGTTTAAGCTGATTGCTTTTCAAAATGTAGATGAAGCACTGGATGAAACTGAGTCGAAAGCATGGCAAAAATTGTTGAGTGTAATGACACACGAAATTATGAATTCGATTGCTCCGATCTCTTCTTTGGCAGAAACTTTAAAAAACAGGCTCGAAGAATCAGTTTCTGAGTTAGACAACAACGGCGGAAGTGTTGATGATTTAAAACTTGGCATTGAAACGATTAAAAGAAGGAGTGAAGGCCTTTTAAAGTTTGCTGAAACGTATCGCAATCTTAATAAAATAACTACACCTAATCTTACTAAAATATATGTACGCGATTTGTTTGAAAACCTGTACAGTTTGATGGAGCCGACCCTTGATCAAAAAAATATTGAAATGGATATAGTGTTGAAAGATACGGGTTTAATTCTTGAAGCAGATACCAGCCTGATTGAACAAGTCTTAATAAACCTTTTGGTCAATAGCATAGATGCAGTAAAAGACCAGCCGGAACCTAAAATTTTGTTGACTGCAGACATTTCAATCAATAAAAAAATTATTATCAAAGTTGCCGATAATGGCCCTGGCATGAGTAATGAAGTGCTTGACAAAATTTTTGTTCCCTTTTTTACTACTAAAAAAAGCGGTAGCGGCATAGGTTTAAGCCTGTGCAAACAAATTATGATGCTGCATCACGGCAACATACATGCTCAATCTATAAAAGGGCAGGGAACTTCTTTTGTATTGCAGTTTTAGCCGCTTTTTGTTTAAATTTTAAATTGCTAAAAGGTAATTGAATCTAATATTTTTCTAAAGAGATAAATTCAACTTAAATTATAATTTAGATAAGAATTATATACATTGTGTTTTGATGGGTGAATTGACACATAAAACTGAATTTTGAATGACAAAGGACTTAGAAAAAGAAAAAGAACTTGCAGCTAAAGAAGCCGTTAAGTTTATCGATAATAATCAAATTGTAGGATTAGGAACGGGCTCTACCGCAGTGTATGCAGTAAAAGAAATAGGGATATTAGTTAAAAACGGGCTTAAAATTCAGGGAGTCCCTACCTCAAATAAAACAAAAGAACTTGCTGAAACACTTAACATACCCTTGGTCGATATTAATACGATAGATTCTATTGATATAACAATAGATGGAGCTGATGAATTTAACGGCGACCTGGTATTGATAAAAGGAGGCGGAGGCGCGCTATTGAAAGAAAAAATTGTCGCTTCGATGACAAAAAAAGAAATAATCATTGCCGATTCATCAAAAAAAGCAGATAAGATAGGTAAGTTTCCACTTCCCATAGAAGTAATTCCGTTCGCTGCCGGTTATGTTTTAAGGAAACTGTCGCAAATAAATGGTTTAGGTAAAATCAGAATAAAAGATGACTCGCCATTTATTACTGACGAAGGAAATTATATAATTGACACTGATTTTGGCTTTATCACTGACCCTGTTTATTTATCACACACTTTAAATGGTATAGAAGGAGTTGTTGCGCATGGGTTGTTTATAAAATTGGCAAGTAAGGTAATAATGGGTGTAAGTGATACAAATAGTACAACTACCTATAGAAGTAAATCGGATTAAAAAGAAAATTTATTTTCGATAAAACTACTAGCAATTAAATCAAAATATGGTTTTATTGCCAGATGATAATCTTTCCGATACGAATCTTTTCTATTTTACATCACTGAATGCTTCTTCTATTTCCCGCTGAGTAATATTTCCCCAGTATTTTATGTAAGCTTCTTTGGAAGCAGGCTTTTGTAAAGATGCAGTTGTTTGGGCAACTTGTTGTATCGCATCAAGCAAAGCAGGATAAGGGCGGTAACCGGTTAGCATAATGGACGGCTTGTTTGCGGAGCGCATTATTAAAGTTGGGAAACGGGAAATATTTCTGCTTTGAACTTCGTCTAAATCTTTTCTAAATGCATTAATTCCATTATCGTTGATGGTTAAATCCTGTAAAAATCTTTCTGTGTCTAAAATGCCTGGATAACTCTTTGCAAGAGTTTCGGCAATTGTTGTTAAAACATCTTGTTTGGCTATATTTTTTCCGTACAGCATCACTGCTTCACGAGCCATTCGAAGATATTTAATACCAGCTGTTTGTGACTGCAGTTCTGCACATTTTACTGCAATACAGGCAGGATATGAAGAAGCCGGCGGATCTTCTACCCATATTCTATCATAAATCTGCATGCCCGATTTCAGGCTTGCCTCGTGCCAGACATATCCCATTTGCATAGGACGGCTGACTAAATACAAGGGATCATTGTAATTTCTCCAGCCTGGTAAAAGGCCGCTCATTACGTTGCGATACACAATTCTATCCTGAAACTCGTATTGCAACCTGCGCCATTGCGGCTCAAAGCCCCAGCTCCAACAGCAAAGCGGATCGGTGTAAAAAGTTATTTCCACACGACCCGCATTACGTTCTTTGTTAGAAATATTTGTCGTTACTGATTCCTGTTTTTTCTGCTGAAATTCCATTAAGTGTTTATGATTTCGAAGTACTCATATTCATTTCTGCTTCAAGTACATCTTCACTTAAAGGCTTATTCCATTGCTGAGGGCCCATTGGTGCTGCCATATTTACCAGGTCACTACGCATTTTACCCAGTTCTTCTTCCATCTTATCATTTTGCTTAATGGTATTATTTGTTCCCTCTGGTTTTTGATCAAGCAAACTATTAGTTTCTAAAACATGCTTAATAGGATCTTCGATGTACTGCCACGTTTCGCCTAATTCCATACTCTGTCCCTGGTTCCACGGACCCCGAACAGCATTGCCACTTGACATGTTGAAGTATAAATTGCTATAGCGGGGATCACTTTGCAATACTCCCATTGGGAAGTTAGGCTTAATAGTTTCCAAAGCAGCCTGAAACATCTGAAAATGCGCCACTTCTCTTGTCATTAAAAATCGAAGTGTTTCCTTTACAAACGGATCTTCTGTAAACTGTAGCAAGTATTCGTACACCATTTTTGCTCTTGTTTCGGCAGCAATATCGGAACGCAGGTCAGATGTAAGATCTCCCTGTGCGTCCCCGTTTATGTACGCAGCAGTCCAGGGCACTCCCTGGCTGTTTGTATAAGCAGGACCACCGGCACTCGAAACTAAAAATTGCGGTGCCACCATTGCCTGGTGTATCATGTTTTCTTTAGAGGCCTTTCCATCTAACAATTGCATGATTTCAGAATTTTCAGCCGCTTTTTTAAGGTCTCCGTTTACCCCTGTAAGCAACATCTGAATTGTAGCGCCTACAATTTCAAGATGGCTAAATTCTTCAGTGGCAATGTCCATCAGCAAATCGTATTTATCCGGGTAAGGATTTTTTGCCCCGAAGGCCTGAACAAAATACCGCAAAGCCGCAGCTAACTCCCCATTAGCCCCGCCAAATTGCTCTAATAGCAAGGTAGCAAATGCAGGGTCTGGCTTAGATACCCTGGCATTAAATTGTAAGTCTTTTACATGGTAAAACATAAAATAAATTTTTGTGATAAAGCAGAACAGGTAGCAAAACTATGCCACGCAAAAAAACAGGGAGGTGTAATGCTACTGTTTAAGATTGAGAAATGTGGATGAACCATTTTTTAAACAAATGGTAGTAAAAAATATGATTAACAGTATTGCCCTTTAAAAAAAAATATGCTATTTCTTTACAATTCTTTACTCATTACTGTTTTTTGGGTACTGCTGGCTTTATACCTGTTGATAAATAGCTACAAAATTAGATTCTTAAAAAAAATAGGAATTTCTGATAATTTAGTTACACCTGCAGTAGCAGTTATTATCGCCGTAAGAAATGAAGAGGCAGCTCTGGAGAAAGCACTTGAAAGTATTTGCAATCTTAATTACTGCAATTACCGGATACTTCTTGTTAATGACCGGTCTACCGATCGCACAGCCGAGATACTTGAGAAATTCGAGCCAAAATTTCCGCAGGTAACAATTATTAATATTGATGAATTGCGTCACGGATGGTTGGGAAAGAGTCACGCACTTTACCAGGGCTACCGCAATTCTACCGAGGAGTGGCTATTGTTTACTGATGCTGATGTTGTTTTTACACCTGATACACTTACTAAGGCTATAACTTACTGTAGCCAACAACAGTTGGATCATCTTGTTTTGCTTCCGCACATTCATTCAAGGTCTGCTGCTTTAAATAGCGTGCTAGCTACTTTCAAAATTATGTTCGATGTGCAGTACCGGCCATGGGCTGCAAAAAATCCCCATTCAGATGCTTCAATTGGTATGGGCGCTTTTAATCTTGTAAAAAGAACAGCATACGAAGCAGCAGGAACACACGTTCGTTTTTCTCTTCATCCTAATGATGACCTTAAATTAGGTGAATGCATAAAATCTTCAGGTTGCAGGCAGGATGTATTGTATGGTGATGAACAGATTCAGTACGAATGGTATGATAGTTTAAATGCATTTATTAACGGGCTTATGAAAAATGCTTTTTCATCGGTTAATTACAGTTTTTCGAAAGCTGTTATTAATTCTGCCGGTTCGCTTTTGTTCTTCGTGCTGCCGGTGCCTGTTTTACTGTTATCCGGCGATTCAGGGCAACAATGCTTAGCTGCAATTATACTGCTTTCGCAACTGGCGCTATACCTGCTAAAACCTGCTTTGCATGCTAAGTGGTGGTATATACCTGTTATTCCTTTTGCGGCTGCGGTTATCAGTTTTATTATGCTGAAATCTGCAATCCTTACTACCTGGCAAAAAGGTATTTATTGGCGCGAAAGCTTCTATCCATTGTCTCAATTAAGAAAATATAAATGATTCTTCTGATGCAACCCCATGAATAATGATAACAAAAAAGGAACTCAACATTTAACCAAAGCTCATCTTTGGGTTATGACTATTGCAACCGGCATGGTGGTAGCAAATATTTATTATAACCAGCCACTGCTTGCAGACATTTCAAAAGACTTCAAAGTATCGGAGGCTGAGGGTGGTTTGCTGGCTATGCTTACCCAATCGGGGTACGCTGCAGGAATGCTTTTTACCGTTCCTCTGGGCGATATGTTTGAGCGTAAAAGGCTTATTATGTTCGAATTTTTTATGACTATTGTTGCTTTGCTGCTTGCTGCGTGGTCTCCGGGCATTCATGTTTTAATGTTTGCCAGTTTTCTTATCGGCGCCTTTTCTATAATTCCTCAATTAATCGTACCGATGGCTGCCCACCTTTCCGCGCCGGGGCAAAGAGGAAAAACGATTGGTTTTGTAATGAGCGGTTTATTAATAGGCATATTATTATCACGTACTGTCAGCGGATATATTGGCGCACATCTGGGCTGGAGAGCAATGTTTCTTATTGCGGCAGGTCTGATGATGATACTATGGATTGCATTGTATTTTTTATTACCGCAGGTGCATCCGGAATATTCAGGAAGTTATAAGGAGCTGATGAAATCGTTACTTGAATTAATAAAAGAAGAACCGCAATTGAGGATTTCAGCTATTCGCGGAGCCCTGTGCTATGCCTGCTTTTCGGGTTTTTGGACAACACTTGTTTTTTTATTAAAAGAACCTCAATATCATTCAGGCAGCGAAGTGGCAGGCGCTTTTGGGCTTGTTGGAGCTTTTGGCGCTCTCGCAGCTTCACAAATGGGACGGTTAAGCGATAAAGGCAACAGTCGAAATCTTACTGCAATAAGTATTCTTTTAGTGGTTATTTCGTATATCATTTTTGGTTTTTCCACTTCTAATATGGTATTATTGGTTGCGGGAGTTATTTTAATGGACATGGGTGTGCAGGCAACACATATTGCTAACCAGGCTGCTATTTTTGCGTTACGTCCTGAAGCACGTAACAGGCTCAATACTGTTTACATGGTTACTTATTTTATTGGCGGAGCAACAGGCACACTTCTCGCAAGCCAGGCATGGCATGTATATAAATGGAACGGTGTGGTACTAATGGGAATATCCTTATCTGTTTTATCGCTCATCATTCATCTTACTTTCGCAGTAAAGGCTGAAAAAAGGATAGAACGCAAATTTATATAATCATTAAGTTTGTGACAGTATACAAACAAAATAACCTTTTAATGATGAGACAATGAATGCATTATTTAAGAAGCTAAACCTCCGGGATCAAAAGAACATCTTAGTATTAAATCATCCAGCTTCATTTGATAAAGAAATTGAAGAAATGTCATCAGAAACTTCTTTTTTGTTTGACATAAACCAGGTAAAACAAACAGATTTTGCCATTGTTTTTGTTAAACAGAAATCCGAAATCGAAGAATTAATTGCATCACTTTCAAAAAAATTAGCAGGAGATGCCATATTGTGGTTTTGCTATCCGAAGGGAACATCAAAAAAATATACGTGCGACTTTAATCGTGATACCGGATGGTCAGCATTAAGACAATTTGGATTTGAAACCGTGAGACAAGTTTCTATTGATGATGATTGGAGCGCTTTGCGTTTTAGAAAAGTTGAATACATAAAGAATATGTCTCGCAATGAGAAAGTGCTTTTAACTAAAGAAGGAACATCCAAAGTAACAAAAGGCGACAATCTTTAACAAGGAGTTATATGGCAGCAAATAGAACGTTCTATCAAATCCTTACTTAAAAAACATTCTGTAGTAAAATGCAGGTTTAAGTAAAATTCTTTTTTTCTTCTCCACATTTGCTAATGCATCTATCAAAAACTGTTGCAGATATTTGCTTTGCCTGGCTTTCCTTATTAAAAAATTAAAAAGCACAGGATATGTTACCACACGTTGCAATGTGCGGCTTATTTTAAATTCCCTCGACATCCTTCTATAAATTTCCTTATCGTAAGATTTATTAAAAGCAGCCGAAAAATTATTTTTCTCAAAACAGGTAATGATATGTTCTGCTGCAACCCGGCCGCTTCTTATTGCGTTGGCTATTCCTTCGCCCGAAAAAGGATCTATTAAAGCTGCAGCGTCTCCTGCAAGCAGAAATCTTTCTCCCGACAGTTTTCTCTTTTTAGAACCTAACGGAAGACCGTATCCTTTAATAGTTTCAAGAGGTCGCGCATGCTTAAATCTTTCTGTCAGATGCGGATGTGTTTTTAATAAATTTTGCAAGGTTTCTTTCAAATTCACTTTTTTCTTAGAAACCTCAGAAGAAAGCATGCCTATTCCAACATTGGCTTTATTATCAGCCAAAGGAAATATCCACAAATAACCGGGAAGAATATCTTTAAAAAAGTGAAGCTCAATAAAATTTTCATTGTGAAGTCCTGAGACTCCTTCGTAATAAACCCTTAGCCCTGCACTGTAATGCGCTTTCTCAACCTTTATATCTCCTAAACATTTTGATATTATTGAATGAGCCCCATCAGCGCCAACCACCATCTTTCCTGTAAGAACTCCGGCGCTGGTTTGTAATACTGCTTTGTTATTAGCTATTGCAACGCTTGTAACAGTACAGTTTTCATAAATATTAATTGCAGAATTTTGCTTCGCATGCTGAAAAAGCAGGTTATCAAAATGCAGGCGAGGAGAAATGTAACCACAGCTTTTTTCATTCTTGTAGATAAAAGGAATATCTATATGATTATGGTCAGGTGAAAATATTTTAACTCCATAAGAAGCAATTTTGTTTTTGAATGTTTCAAACTCTGAAGGTAATGTCTCAGACAGCATTGCGAGTTGATTTATTACATCAACACTCAAGGCATCACCACACGTTTTATCTCTTGGAAAAGTTGCTTTATCTACCAATGCTACCTGCAGGCCGCTTTGTCCTAATTTAATAGCACCTGACGTTCCCGCAGGTCCCGCTCCGACAATTATAACATCAAATGTTTTGTCTGTCATTTTATTTTATAAAAAATCAAATATATACAGGAAAGGTAAATTTTATGGAACGTGTTTGTGCGGCTATTTTTCCACGCAAAAATTTTTTCGCAACACAAACATGTAAGAGTCCTTTTCTGCCTTACATTTCAATAATACATTATATTCTTCAAGCATCTGATAATCAGTTCTGTTCTTAAAAGTGTTTATCAGATAGAAATATTGGATTAGACTTTGCAACACAACGATATCTCTACACTATCAATTCCTTTGGAATCTCTCATATGCATAAAGTTGTTTGTCTCTCCATCGTTCTTCTTAATTTTATAAACGGTTATACACAGGATTCCGCAAAAGTAAAGTTGAAAGTTTTTGTTGATTGTCGTGCTGGTTGTGATGATCAGTTTCTCAAGACTGAGATAACAATTGTTGATTTCGTAATCGACCGTACTGCAGCAGATGCACATATACTCATCACTTCCCAGCCGGTAGGTAGTGGCGGGAACCAATATCAACTGAATTTCTATGGGCAAAATAATTATACAAATTATATCGATACCCTGTATTTTAGTACTGCACCTAATGCTACACCGGCAGAAATACGGGAAAACCTTTTGCAATATGTAATGTTTGGCCTCACACCACTGATTTCTAAAACTCCTTATGCATCTGATGTTGCTATCTCAATCAAGACTAAAAAAGCAACGGGCGAAAGCTCTGCTGATACTAGTAACACGAAAGATAAATTTAATTATTGGGTATATACTGTGGGTGCTACAGGACAATTAAATGCAGACAAGGTTTACAACACTAACATTCTTAGAACAGACTTATCTGCAAATAGAACAACGGACAAATTAAAAGTAGGTTTTTCGACTTATGGCAGTTTAAACAATACCACTTATAAGTATTCACATGGTGATAGCATAACTAAATATTTGGTGAAAAACACGGAATACGGAGTTTTTCATCATTTGGCAAAATCTATCAGCTCCCACTGGAGCATTGGTTACGAGGCTAATTTCTCAAATAACACTTTTACCAATATTAAGCGCCTGCTTTACTTCAGACCTGCTATTGAGTACAATGTTTTTAATTTTAAAGATGTTAACAATCGTTTTTTAGCAATCCGGTACGGCGCTGATGTAAGTAATTATCATTTTTATGATACTACAGTTTTTAATAAAATAGCAGAAACACGCTACGGGCAAAAACTTTCGATAACGCTTACTTTAAATGAAAAGTGGGGAACCATTAATACGGGAATTCATTACCGCGAATATTTTAAAAACCGAAGTTTAAACAGCATGGGTATGAGCGCAAACGCAAATGTGAAAATAACCGGCGCTTTTTCGTTTTTTGTGAATATAGATGCAACAGTGGTGCATGACCAGATTAACCTGGTAAAAGTAGGCGCAACAGAACAAGAGGTGCTGACAAGAAAGCGTCAGATTGCCTCTAACTTTAATTATAATACGTCTTTTGGAGTCAATTTCAGATTTGGAAGTATTTTAAACAATTTTGTTAATCCAAGATTTGAGGGGTACGGCGGATTTTAATATTTTCAACCTGCGTTTCCCAAACTTGAAACAACAAAGGCTTAGCAATCAGGTTTATTACATGTATCATCTGAAAATTCAGTTTCAATGGTCATGTGCTGAATGTTCATGTGTTGCAGTTTGTGCTTTAAATCATCTTTAATGGTTTTAACCTGGTTTTTGTTTACGGTAGTATCCATTACCACATGGCCGGTCATAGCATTTTCATTTGTACTTAGCGCCCATACATGCACGTGATGTATATTTTTTATTCCCTCAACTTTAAATGCTTCTTCTTTTATTTGTTCCAGGTCAATGTCTTTTGGCACGCCATCCATTGATAATCGCAGGCTTTCTGTCAATACACTCCATGTGCTTACTAAAATCACTGCGGCAATTATAATACTCAATACAGGATCTAACCAAAACCAATGGGTATAAGAAATAATAATACCGCCAACAACCAGACCCGCGCTAACCATAGCATCAGCCATCAGGTGCAGGTAAGCGCTTTTAATATTGAGATCCTTTTCCTTATTTTTTTGAAACATTAGAGCAGTTACCGCATTTATAATGATACCTATACCTGCCACAATCGCTATGGTTTTACCCGGTAAAGGCTCGGGATGGAAAAAGCGTTGTATTGCTTCGTAAGCTATAGCTCCTATTGACACCAATAAAATCATTGCGTTAAATAAGGCTGCGAGTATGCTCGTTTTGCGGTAACCGTAAGTGTATTTCGAATTTGATCTTGCTTTTAATAATTTAAAAGCCAGCAAAGACAAGGCTAAGCTTCCCACATCTGCAATATTATGACCTGCATCAGAAAGCAATGACAGTGAGTGAACCCTAAATCCTGCTATTACTTCTACCAAAACAAAAGCAAAATTCAGGATTATGCCAAAAATAAAGGCGCTGTTTACATCTGTTAAAGCAATTATTTGGCCATGACTATGGCCATGATGAGAATGATCGTGATCCATTTATAACCTTTTTTTAAAATGCTAAGATACCACAAAACAAAAGAGTGAAAACTGTTGCCAGAACAGAAAGATTTTTGTGAATGAACTTTAATTTAGCTGTAAACTTTTATCGCCTGTTTAAGAGTATTAATAAATTCGTTCCTGTTTATCATTCTTGCACCAAGGCTTTCAAGATGTTTGGTATAAACCTGACAATCTATTAATTGCACACCCTCCTTTATAAGTAAGTTTGTGTATTTTATAAATGCGTATTTGCTGGCGTTACTTGCATGGCTAAACATACTTTCTCCAAAAAAAATATTATCCATTCGCACTCCGTATAGTCCGCCTGCCAATTCATCATTTATCCAGACTTCTGCACTGTGGGCATACCCAAGTTTATGTAATTCGATATAGGCGGCCTCTACATCACCGGTTATCCATGTTCCGTCCTGGTCTGCGCGTTCCTTTTCTTTACACGCTTTAATAACCTGCGAAAACGCTTTGTTTATACTAAACTTAAATGCATTGGCTTTTAAAAGCGCCCTCATGCTTTTACTTACTTTCAGTTCATTTGGAAATAGTACAAACCTTGGATCGGGACACCACCACATCGGTACATCGCCATCAAACCAGGGGAAAATTCCCCGTTTATATGCCAAAAGCAATCTGTCAACCGATAAGTCTCCTCCGATAGCAAGCAAACCATCAGGCAATGCTGCTGTTACGGGTGGAAACCAAATATTTTTATCAAGTACATATAAGGGCATTTTTTGCGGAAAATGTTGAATGAATTAGAGGTTTGAAGTTTAACGGTTTAATTGTTCAGGTTTGGATTGCTAAGATTTAACACCAAATTTTAAAATTGAAATAACAAAGGTGTTGCTAAGCCATTTCTTCTATTGTAGCGCCAATTCCCCGTTCTGTGATAGCATCACATTGAGGTTTTAGTTTCTCATAAGTACCGTTTTTTACCGCATATTTTCCCCGTGTATGAATTAACATAGCACATTGTTCCGCCTGCTCCTCGGAGTGTTTGCAAACTTCAATAAGAGTTTCTATTACCCATTCAAATGTGTTCACTTCATCGTTCCAGACAATGATATGATATGTTTTTTCAAAGCCTGTAAGTACGTCTGTAAGTGTTTCCTCCAAAGTTTCTGTTCCTGGAATCATATCATCTTTTTTTAGCAAAGTTATTCTTAATAACATTTATTACAACAGGCACAATTCCATAAAATTCTCTTTTTAGGAGCTGTTTAAGTTTTTTTGCAAGAGGTTTGCAATAAAGCCTGAAGAAGCACAATGGTTTGCCGACGAACGAAAGGACGCAACAATGATGCATAAAGAACAAATGCGGGTATCAAACTGTTTTAAATAGCTTTTATAGGAATACAGAAACCTTAAACTTTTATCATGGGATTATTTAACAGGGGTGCAAAACACGAGGAGATTACAAAACGGGAGGCTGAGGTACCTGTAATAAAAATTGATAGTATTTATCACGGATTAGATTACCTGGTTCAGTTGGTAAAGCAGATCCGTCCTTCGCGAGGTGCGAATTATAAAGAAGCGGAACTAAAATTTAAAGCGCTTTTTTACCAGTTGCAAAACGACAAAAAAGCTTTGTTTTCGTTGCGAAAAGCATTACTGTCGCAGTTTTTGAACAGCAATTTTGTACCGGCGCTAACACAAAGCGGCATGCTTGGCTCAAGAGGGTTTTTGCAGGAACTGACCACTAAAGTTAAACACAGGATATTACCTCAACTCTTAGAAACCAATAATTTCTTATACGTTATAAATCATGTTTTTTATAGAAAAAATGATAATGTCTGGGTCGAAAAAATTGACCGTGAATTGTGGGTCAATTTTTTTAAAGTGTTGGGCATACAGGTAAGTGTAACCAACAAAGTTATACTGCAACAGCTAAATGAGGCGTTGCATATTTTAACGCAGAGAGCGGTTACTCTTGGATTGGAAAGGGAGATCATGAGAAATTACCCTAACGTTAACTACCAGCAATATTCGTTTTATTTGCTCGACCAGGCAGTGCAGAGATATTTGTTTTTATATCAGAACGATACTGAGCAGCCGGAAATTTCTAATGCAGTTGCAGCAATAGTTGATGCGATAAAGGAGTGCCAGGAAACCATAGCACATATAAGCGAGCAAAGAAAAAAGAACGGAACAAGCCTTTCGCAAACTTATATACTTATAAGAATAGAGCAGCATCTTGAAAGGTTATTGATAATAACAGACATAATTGACAACAATCATAATTTTAATACAGACCGCTTTTTGGATTATTTTATAAGGGTAATTTCTTATGAAAAGAAGAAAAACAGTATTAGCGAATTTCTAAGCGCTAATTTTTCTTTTCTTGCTTTTAAAATAACTGAGCACGGAGGCACCAGGGGAGAAAAATACATTACAGCTACGCGGCAGGATTTCTGGGCAATGCTAAAATCTGCAATGGGCGGCGGTTTTATAGTTTCATTCACGGCGTTTATAAAAAATCTGATAACAAAGGTTCCTCTGCCTCCTTTTTGGCTTGGGTTTGCCTATAGTGTTAATTATGCTGCCGGTTTTCAGATAATGCATGAGACACATACTACACTCGCCACAAAACAACCGGCGTTTACCGCATCTGCACTTGCCGGTTCTCTTGATTATTTTAAAGACTACAAAAAGCCTGATATGTATGCGCTTGCCATAACTATTGCGCGTACTTCGCGCAGCCAGCTTGCGTCTTTTTTTGGTAATCTCATTATCGTTTTTCCTTTGGCTTACGGTCTTGCTGCCTTATATCATTATATTACAGGAAACTATCTGTTGAACAATGAAGAGGCACTTCATATGCTTAAAGAGCAACATCCGTTTCTCAGCCTTTCAATTATGTATGCATGTTTCACCGGTTTCTTTTTGTTTTTAAGCGGATTGATAGCCGGTTACGTAGAAAATGGTATTAACTATGGAAGGGTAGGAGAACGGCTTAAAAACCACCCTGTTTTTAAAAATACTTTGCCGCCCAAAAGACTTAAGAAAGTGACAAAATATGTTGAAAACAATATGGGGCCGCTGGTCGGTAATGTTGCACTTGGGTTTTTTCTTGGGATGGCAGGTTTTTTCGGCCATATTTTTGGCTTTCCGTTCGATATAAGACATATAACTATTGCTTCCGGAAACTCAGCTATCGCTTACTATACAACCGGAAATGCTCCCGGCCAGGCTTTTCTGCTTACTGTTTTTGCTGGTGTGCTGCTGATAGGATTATTTAATTTTCTCGTAAGTTTTGCGTTAGCTTTTTTTGTAGCAGTAAAAAGTCGAGGTGTACGTTTAAGAGATTACCCCGAACTGGCAACCGTAGTAACAAAGTTTTTTATAAAATATCCTTTAGATTTCTTTTTTCCACCCCGGTATCCGAGAGAAATTGCGGAAGTCAAAAGAAAGTTTAGATTTAAAAAAGTAAAAAAATAATTTCTGCATATTATAGATGGAATACTTACTGCAGGCAGTACTTTTAAATTTCATTTATAGTTTTTTAAATTTATGAACAGAAGAAATTTTCTCAAAAACGGATCTCTTGCAGGTTTTGCTTTACCTGTTTTAGTAAAAGAAACAGAATCCGCATCAACGCAAAATGAAAATTTATATAAAGATGTTGATTTAAATGAAGTAACTATTGAAGAGTTGCGGCAAAAAATGCAAAGTGGTGAACTCACTTCTAAAACTATAACAAGATGGTATCTGAAAAGAATTGGAGAAATAGATAAAAATGGCCCAAAGCTGAATGCTGTTATCGAAGTTAACCCCGATGCAGAAGCTATTGCAGAAGGATTAGATGCGGAACGGAAAAGAGGAAAAGTGCGTGGCCCGATGCATGGTATCCCGGTTTTGATAAAAGATAATATTGATACCGCAGATAAGATGATGACAACTGCCGGATCTCTTGCACTTGATGGAAATATTGCTACAAAAGATGCCTTCATTGTCAAGCTTTTACGTGACTCAGGCGCAGTTCTTTTAGGTAAAACTAACCTTAGTGAATTTGCTAATTTCCGCTCTACACACTCAACAAGTGCCTGGAGCAGCAGGGGAGGGCAAACAAAATGTCCTTACATTCTTAACAGGAATCCTTCCGGCTCCAGCGCTGGTTCAGGTTCTGCAGCGGCCGCCAATCTTTGCGCCGCAGCAATTGGCACCAAAACTGATGGGTCCATTGTAAGTCCTTCCTCTGTAAATGGTTTGGTGGGTATAAAACCGACAGTAGGTTTGTGGAGTCGCTCTGGTATCATACCCATCTCAGCAACACAAGATACAGCCGGACCCATGGCACGTACAGTAAAAGATGCAGCTACTCTTTTAGGAGCTGTCGCAGGCATTGATACGGGAGATTCTGTTACTAAGCAAAGCAGGGGGAAAGCACAAAAAGACTATGCAAAATTTTTAGATGTTAATGGTTTAAAAGGAAAGAGACTCGGTATAGAAAAATCTTTCCTTAAAGGAAATCCTGATGTTGTGGCTTTGCTGAATAAAACAATTGCTTTGCTAAAGGAAAAGGGAGCCACAATTGTTGAGGTGGATATTTTAAAGCCCATATATGCAATTGGCGAGGCTGAAAATATTATACTTCACTATGAGTTTAAAGACGGATTAAACAAATACCTGACAGGTGCAAACGCAAAAGTAAAATCGCTGAAAGAAGTAATTGAGTATAATAAACAGCATGAAGCTGAAGCGATGCCTTTTTTTAAGCAGGAAACACTTATCAGTTCAGAAGAAAAGGGTGGATTAGACAGTAAGGAATACAAGGAGGCATTATTAAAATCAGTTTCATCCCGGGAGATTATCGACAAGCTTTTACAGCAACATAATTTGGATGCGATGTGCGGTACCACCAATGGACTTGCCTGCTGCATAGATCTTATAAATGGAGATTACGATACAGGCTTTTCATTTTCATCTCCTGCCGCTATGGCCGGTTATCCGCACATTACTGTTCCTATGGGTTTTATACATGAGTTGCCAATTCTTTTCAGATACCATCTTGTTATAGTTTTAGAAGTGAGTTCACCACTTTGCATTTTTTGCC
>Ga0115853_100026_pt1 | contig 32313 bp, 25 predicted proteins | sample InSIn5gowninarea_FD_83867 | JGI IMG/M metagenome (GOLD analysis project Ga0115853, IMG submission 83867)
TGGTCCTGGTTTAGTGTTACTAGACTATAATCTGGGTATATTATATATGTTGGCTGTGTCTTCATTAGCTACATATGGAATTTTACTAGCATATTCAGCTAAAAAGAAGAATACAAAAATAACAGCGGAATGCTCTGTCATAAACCCACTAACTAGTTCTGATTCCAATAAAAAAAAAAGATATTAAATACACATTAATCTTCTATAGGTTTAAACCGATATGTGTTATTATACACAAGACCCAAGTTTAAATATTTACCCACTGTAACCTTAGAAATACTTAAGTGTTTAGCTAACTCTACATTATTTTTAAACTTTGAAATTAAATTGCCATCTAGATCATATAAACCTACACCTAAAGGGTATTTACTCTTTCTTTCACTTATTATAAATCTAGTTACTTCACTGTGTTTTCTTCCAAACATTGGATTTAACTCACCAGGTTTACTGATTAAAGCAAGCGCTTTTTTAGTATGAGTTTTACCAAACATAGGGTGATTTGTCTTATTTTTATAATACTCTGTCATCTTTAGTCTAGCTTCTTCAGTATGTTTATAACCTAATGAGCTTGTAGTATTAGCCTTAAAATTATAAAGAGTATCAAAATGAAATTTTTTTATATAACTGGTTTCCAAATCAGTTAAAGCTTTAGAACTTATAATTTTACTTTCATATGTAAAATGTTCATATATATAAAAATGAAATTTATCTAAGCCATACTTAACAAATGATTTTTGTAAAGCAACGTTAGACTTTTTATTGTTCAGATGTTCATTAAGCCTTAAATAAAAGTCTTTGGCACTTCCGATGTACTGATTACCATTTTCAGTGTTAATAAAAGAATAAATACCTGCTTTGCCTTTTAATAATTCTCTATAAGATGTAATGCAATCTTTATTATCTAAATCATCAAGAATTAAAATAGGAACAGGATATAGATCAAATGATGGAGGATTTGAATTTGAAGTAGAATAATGTCTACGGCTAGCTACCGTTCAAACTTTTTGCTTAGGTTTGATAATATAAGCTACATGTGTTATGTTACTTGCCTCTAAGGTAAGCACAGTAGGATGAATGTTTGAATTTAATTTCAATTTTTATTTTGTATTTTCATACAAAATTGGACTATATCTTATTTAACATAAATACTTACATTAAATGACCACGTGTAGTCTCTGAGGATTATAACATACTATATGTTAAATTTCCTGCTGATTGTCCCTTTTTATTAATTAATAGAAAAGGTCGAAAAAGGGGGTTTTCAGCATACGGTGATCTTTAAAGAGACCAAATCAGTAGCCTCTGCCAAGTCAAAAGGTGCTCTATTTGTTTCTGCTATAGATCCTATGAAAAATACAATGAATATAGGAAATAAAGGTACTACATATCAAATAGCTCTTTGAGCTTCTATAATAACAGTTATGTCTAAGCTACCTGCTAATAATACAACTAAAAGTATAGCAGAACTTAAAATTAATTCATAACTAATTAATTGAGCTGTACTTCTTAAAGACCCTAAGAAAGCATATTTAGAATTAGCTGATCATCCAGCCAGTAAAATTCCATATGTAGCTAATGAAGACACAGCCAACATATATAATATACCCAGATTATAGTCTAGTAACACTAAACCAGGACCATACAAAAAAAAATTTTTAGAGAAAAATTACTTACTTCTCCCCCTGTTCATTCCCCTTTGAATTTCAATTATTTTTAAGGCACCTTCTTCTAATTTATGTTCTTTTTTATTTACTATGTCCGAAACTAAGCATCAATCATTGAAATCTAGGGATTTAACACCTAGTATCGGATTTTTAATAAAGAAAGGTATAATTATTTCATTAACGACAGAAAATTTTGTAACTTTAAAGTCTATTGTATTTTCTTTTTTTCTTAAATAACAATATCCACAATTAAAATATTCTTTAATTGCAGTTAATAATACCTCATCTTTTTCATGCTGAGTTATTTTAAATAATAGAGATTTAAAGATACCTTTGTCTAAAGAAACAGAAAAATTACCTTCAGCTGAAGTAAACCCAGCTATTCACTGTGAATGTGGTATTACACAGGTTTCTCTTAAAGGACGGGGAACTGGAACAGTTTCGGGGAACATTCATTGTAATTCTTTTGATAAACCAAAGTTTAAGGTTGCTTTTATATTAATAATCTTTTGTAAACCTTGTAAAGTCAAATGTTCTTTCAATTGAATAATAGATATAATTTGTTTAAATAATAAATAATCTCCTCTTTTTCGAGATATTAAAGGATATTTATCAAAAAATATAATTAACTCTATTAGCTCACTTAACTTTTTGACTCTAAAGGCACAAGAAGACTGGTTACTACTTACAGTACCAATTCCACCTAAACTACGTTGGATTCTTAATAAAAGCGGATAATCTCTAATATGTAGTTTAATTTGAAAAATTGGTTGAACTTCTCAACCAAATTTATAAGAGGAACTTTTTAAGACACTGCAAGAAAAACAACCTTCACCGTCGCTAAACCCTGTAATAAATCAAGGATCGATTTGTAGATCGTTAATCTTATGTTTATTATTACTTAATGTAGCATAATAACGACGAGTATTAACGTTTAAAGAATTAAAACCAATTAATGGTGAATCGTAGAAAATTTTTCTACACAAAATCATAGCTTATTACTAAGCTCATTAGAATACATCTTAAATATATTACAAACATCCACCCCGGAGGGGTGGATTCTCCTAGTCCCCAAAAGGGGCACTGACCTTTAGGTCTGGACCCCTGAAGGGGACCATCCCAAAAGGATAGCTGTGGATATTGTAAATATCTATAGACGTTTACTCGTTGCTCTTTTACAACTGCAGAATAATATCTTACAACTGATTTAGATCCGCGATTGCCCATTCCTATTACTAGTCCCTAGTTCACTTATTTATGCTACTAAGTTTTGCAGAATTAAGCATACGGAGTAAGCATATGTAGGCTATTCTTTATAGCCTACGTAGCCTAGGAAACCTAAAAAGTAACTAGAATCATCTGGCTTATTACCTTACCTGAGTAATTACTTCAGCCACTTTCAAACTTTCGTTTGAAGTTTGGTACCAGAAGCTTTAGGGGTTACCCGGAATTTGTCTATATTACCCTATGGTCCTAAGGTATTACTGCATATCCAAGTAATGAGAAGATTAAAGTTATAACCGGACCAAGGAAAAATAATACTATATTGGCTTGTGTAGGAGAAACATACTCTTTTAATATAAGTTTAAGAGCATCGGCAAATGCTTGAAGTAGACCATATCAACCCACTGCATTAGGTCCCAATCTTCTTTGCATACTAGCCATTGTTTTTCTCTCAGCTATAGTTACAAAAGCTACTGTTAGTAAAACAGGTACAGTAACAGCCAATACTTCAAGAACAGAAATAATCGTTGGAAAATATAACATTTTAAAATTTAAAAAATATGATATTAAAATTACATATAAAAGTTTATTTTAATAAATCAAGGTAATTATCTATTTAACTTGGGCAGGTTATATATTTTAGAATAAATAATGATTTATAGTGTATAAGCATATACATAATAAGTAAACAAAATAAAAGATTCGAAGATTAAACCTTCTTCTTTTTATAAACTAAAAAGAAAACCCGAATGCTCTCCTAATAGAGTGAATCCCTATCATTCTCTTTTTATTTTTCCTCCCCCATACGGGGGAAGATAAAAGGGCTTTATTAAACATCTGTTTATCTTCTCCCCTAATTGCAGTTTACATCAGGTAACTGCAATTTTCCAGCTAACTCTAAAGATAGATCTACTGGGATTTGTTATGTGATTAGCTAATATAGTCCTATAACATAACAAGTTAATGGTAATTTAACCGTTATTATACTATTCTGTGCATAATCGTTAAGAAAATAAAGCTTCAGCAGCTTCCATACCACTAGCAAGAATATCTGCAGCTGCCTTTGCTACCATTACAGCATCTTCTTTAATCATATTAATATTTTCAACTTCACTAGCTGTAATATTTGGTGCTTGTAACTCTGAGTTTGCCATATTCACTACTTGTTCTTTCAAATTTGTAACCACTTCTTTTTTTTGTTCTACCACTTCAGCTATCTTGTTCATTTCATTATTTGACCCGTCTGACATAACATCAACATTTGCCTCTTCTGCCAAACCATCCATACCAGGTAATCTCCCAGCATATTGGGACAAACGTGTTAATGCCTCCTCTAGGCCAGAAGAACTTTGTAAACTATCACCTTTGAAGCTAATAGATTTTTCTTTGAAACAATGCTAAGGATAAAGAGATAACTAATACTAATATAATATTAGAACTATTAATATATGAACTAAATAAAAGATAACCGATTAACCCTATTAAGATATATAATGCATAAGATGTAATAACACCAGTATTTAATTTAGCAATGTTATTACTTATATTTAATAGTCCTTTCTCTAACCCATAAGGACCTAAATACTCTACTGATCCTTTATCTATTACTTTAGTAGTCTGTCCACCAAGTTTTAGTACAATACCTGTAATATATCTGTTGTAAAATAGCTCTATTAAGAAACGTTGATTAAAGAAACTAAATATGTTGTAACCTACTCTAGATAATTTAAAGTAAATTAGTATAGTAGATAAGTATTCAGACAACACTATAGCAATTACACTTAATGAAATAGTGAATAGTAAAGGTAATAATTTAAATAGAGTTGGTACTCCAAATTCAGTATCTAACATTATCTCATGAGAAGGATGTATAAATAAAGCATTATCCGAAAAGAACCCTGAACCCAATCCTATAAACATATCCTTTGTTATATACCCAAAGAATATAGAGAATACAGCTAAAATCATTAAAGGTAAGCTCATAAAGATATCACCTTCATGTGCATTTTTATAATTGATTAAAGGTCCATTAGGATTAGCTAAGAATGTTAAATACAACACTTTTACAGAATATAATGTAGTAAACATTGCTCCTATAGTAGCTATTATATATACAACAGTACCAGAGAAATAATACTGACCATAAGCAGACTCAAGAATAAAATCTTTTGAATAGAACCCTGTCATAAATGGGAAAGCTACTAAACTTAAAGAAGCTATAAGCATAACTGAATAAGTAAGTGGTAAAAATGGTCTTAATCCACCATATCTTCTAAAGTCTTGATTATCAGCTACAGCATGAATTACTGCTCCAGCACCTAAGAATAAAAGCGCTTTATAGAACGCATGATTAACTAAATGGAATAATGCCACGTTATAAGAAGATAAACCTACAGCTATAACCATCATTCCAAGCTGGCTCATTGTAGAATAAGCAATAACTTTTTTAATATCTTGTTGGAATAAACCAATTAGAGAACTAAATACTGTTGTAATTGCACCTAATCATAAACATAACATTAGCACTGTTGAACTATATTCTATTAAAGGAGATGAACGCATTAATAGATATACACCCGCCGTAACCATAGTGGCAGCGTGTATTAATGCACTAACTGGAGTAGGACCCTCCATCGCCATAGGTAGTCATACGTGAAGTCCTATTTGAGAACTTTTAGCCATAGCTCCAATTAATAAACATATACCTACAATAGTAACAACATTTTCATTCATGTATGGAGCTAATGAGAATACAGTTGCATAATCTAAATTCAATTTACTTATAGCTTTTCAGCTATAATTGGACTGTATCTTCACCCTATATCTTTAGTTTCTTATTTTTTTTTCTAGCCCCGATGGGCTCATCCTGGCAGGGATAGTAATTTCATCTAATTACGTCGAAAAAAAAACGAAAGAAACAAAAAGGGTGTATAACGCGCAGTCTCTGAGGATCCTCGATATATAGTATGTATATATTTAATGTTTCCTGCTGATTGTCCATTTTCACTTATTAAACAATAAGATCTATTCATTTTAATATTTATGGTCTGTGTACGCATCTAAAAAGGATGTTTTCACAATATCCTATAAAATGACTTTAGGGGTTTCCAGCGATACAGTTATATAATAAGGGTAATATTACTACTGCCCACGGCAATTTATTTAAAATGTAAAGAATCTAAATGTGAAAAATTAAATTGTTTCCTTTTACTACTAAAATTATTTTTTATAATTTTTATCTTATCCAACTTCTCTTTAGTTAGACCTCCTTTATTAAGATCTTGAACAATACATCAGTCTTTATATGCTAGATACTTAGAAGAATGTAGTGGGAAGTTATCGAAATATTTACGAACGATTTCATGGCTTCTGGAGTTATGAGCCACCGCCATAAAAGAATAAAAGACTTTATCTTCTCTTTCTCGAGTTCTAGTATAGAGATTAACAGTAAAAAAGGCAGATATTTTAGTTAAAATATTAAAATAACTAGCACCTCCATTATTTTCAGCAACTTCCCTAGAATAATTTTGTTTAACTTCTATACGAAAAAAAGTTTGAACACTTGTTCTTAAAAAGACTCCATTTTTCTTTCTATCATACACTGTTATAGCAAAATTACCGTCAGCGTCTGTAAACCCTGCCAATCAACTATTACTATCTAAAGAGGATAAATCTAAACCTAGACAAGGTATAGTAGTACTATCTTTTTCATTTATTCAACAAATAGCTCTATGCAAAGCTTCTATTTTTGGTGTACGCATGTATCCATTTATTAAGTGAATTATCTTTAAAACTTCTTCTTTAGCTAAAATTTGTAATATGACATGACCTGCTTTTTCTCTATTAATAACTTTACCTACTTCTAATTCAGCAGATAATTTTTCAGCTAAAGGTTTATCATTAATATTAAAAGCAATAAGAATTTTTGGTCTATAAATCACATTAGTTTTAGAGTCTGGGTTCTGAACACCAATGTACCCATCTCCTTCTATTAATCCAGCTAAGTAGGGTCCAACTGAATAATTACTTGATACTTTACTTGTAGAATATTTTCTTATTGAATGGTGATAAATAGATCTATTCTTTTTAGGAACGCAACCATAACTATTCTCACATTTAGAAACTTTACTTTTTTCTGTCTTACCAAACGCTCATAAAATCGCAAACATACCTATAGTTAAAAAACAGTCACCTACTCTGTTAGTTAAAAATGCTGAAAGAGAACTTTGATTTGCTGCTATTCTAGTAAATCAGAAACATACTAAAAGATATGAACAAACCCCAACCAAATCTTAAGTTACGTAAATTGATTTCTAAAGAATCAATTTATTAACTCCTGTACTTTAAAACCTATTAGGATTTACTTAAAGCCCTAGTATATTATATATAAAGATTCTGACTATTCATTAAGCACCATTTCAGGTACCCATCATTGTACTAGTCGATAGCGATCCAAAATATAACCGACGATCTTTTAAATTTATTTAAAATCTCTTTGATCGTTTTCAATGATGTAGCTAGTGACACTAAAATTCCAATTTTTATCTTAAGAATTTTAATCTATTTATTCTCCTGTATAATACAGGTTTCATGTTTTATGAAACTATTTTGATTTTCTAAATATAATATCACTAACTATGGAAAATTATCATAAATAATATTTATTTTTATATCTTATATAACATACTCTCTTTTATAGTTAAGGGTATATTTTATATCGGAAAGATCTTTCTTATTTGAAAAATCTCTTTTAGGAATATAAGAATGATTATGAATACCATTACTACCAGGAAAAGTTAATTTTAGGATAGGCCTCTTTAATAAGTGGTATTGTGAGTGTAACAAATATGGCTTTATTATTTTAGAAAAAGTAGAAACAGAACTATTCTTAATATGTAATGAAATACTAGAATACTTACCGTCATTAAGGTTACTATTATTAATAATTGTATCTATGTTATATTTTTTTTTCAAAACGAGTGATAGATCTTTGAGATCTTCTACTAAAACGCATGATTTAGGTAGCTTTACTCCCCTTTCTTCTGGTCTTCCAGCTGACAGGAATAGAGTAGACAAGGCTAAGGGTGTAAGATATTCATCTAAATTATGTGGTATAATTTTCACGTTATCTCTATAAAACATATCATATAATCAATTAAAGCTAGAAAAGCTATAACTTTTGAAATTATAAATAAAAAACACTTTATTGTGTTTACCTATAAACTTATCTAATTTAGGCTTTTCTTTGTTACAATACCCAGCATTAAATAACACTGAATGAAATCACATTAAATATTCCACATTATCATTATGTTTTATAAATATAATTCTAAAGCCGTGTACTCTTTTTTCAATGTATGAATTGTTTAATAAAGATCCTACGATTAAAGATATTACATTTATATTATGCGGGCCAATTCGTTGAAAAGAAGTTAACTTTTTTGAAAAGAAAAATCTTTTTTGATTGCAAGTATGTATAAGCATAAAATTTAAAATACTATTGTCTGATTCAATTAACCATCTAGGGCATATTATTTGGCTACCCTCTCAACCAACAAACATTAATAAATAGTTATTAGCTGTAACTAATATAACCATCATAAATGTGAACAAGCTTAAATAGCTAAAGAACCTTTGATTGTGCTTCTTATTAAATTTGTCATGCAATTTGTCTAACTCAGGTTGCTTATGGAATGGTCTGGGAAGAAAATATATTCTAAAAACTAAAGTTAAATTATAAGTTAAAAGAATAGATATTTATTCTTTAAATTTATTTAGCGTCTGCGAAGCCGGTGTATTATACCCAGCTAAGATTACTTCCTCATTACTCTCTCTCAAACTTCTACCGCTATTCATACCTAATTTAATTTCTCGTATAGAATTCATACCTTCAACCGTTAGGTGCGAATTATTAATCATTAGTTGATGAATTTTACATCAGTTATGATAATCTTTAGATTTAACACCAACTAAAGGATTTTCCTTAAAAAGAGGAATGATTCTCTCGGTAATTAAGGAAAAATCTACTATACTTAAATGAACAGCCGAGTTAGTATATTTATATATCTTACCTCCACCTAAATAGTCAACTATTTTTTCCATCAATTTAATATCTCTAAGGTGTTGGGTTATTCTAAATCTTAACTGAACTCTATAACCTGTTTTATTATTTGTTTTAGGTGTACGAACGTCGAAGTTTCCTTCAGCACTAACAAAACCTGAAAGCCAAGAAGAGTTTATAATTGGATTGTCACAATAAATGACTGATCTATCCATTACTCTATATCTAGGAAACTCTAATTTTAATTTATCGGATAAACCTAAATTCATAGATGCTTTTAGATTAACTATTTGATTTAAACCTTCAACAGTAAGATGAGCTTTATTATTAATTAAATCTATTACCTGTTTAAAAAAAAAGAAATCTACGGATTTTTGAGTTAACAATGGATATTTTTCTAAAAGAAGAATAAGTTTATTTAAACCTTCCATTGAGCTAATCATGTAATTAACAAACTCTCCTTTCCGAACTATATAGATGGCACCAGCACCACCCAATAAAAGCTGTAACTGAGATAATACATCATGATCGTGTAAACCTAGTTGAAATTTTGGTTCAACACGTCAACCCAATTTTCTTTTTGCGTCTTTAACTAAGAATATAGAAAAAGAACCTTCTCCATCTATTAAACCAGACCAAACCCCAGGATTTACCGAAGTAAATGTAGAATAATTTACTTTACCCTTTAACTTGCCCCCTAATAAGCTTAAATATACGCAACCTCTAACTTTGGGACATTTATATAAATGTCCCAAAAAAGTAGGAGAGACAGGTTCAAGACAGAATTGCTTAGACGGGATTTTAATACGTGAGCTTCAACATATTTGATGATGGAAGCCGTGGTTTATACCACTTTTTCTTTCAAAATTCTTTAGAATACACCTTAAATCAGTTAAACTTGACTTAACCGATCAACTGCCGTCTACTCTTTGCTCTTTTACAGTTGCAGAATAATATCTTACAACTGATTTAGATCCGCGATTGTCCATTTTGTTTTCACAAATCTTAAGGGTTGTTACCTTATCTGAGTAATTACTTCAGCCACATATAATTTTTCAACTACAGTTTGGTACCTTAAGCTTTAGGAGTTCCCCGGAATTTGACAGTTTATCCCCACAGAAACGTTTTCCCTCAACGTAACCTCGAGGATCCTCACTCATATATCCTATAGAATAGATATGCACCAAAGAAGAAACTATTAAAACAGGAATAAGCATAGAACAACCTTAGTTAACCTGGCCTTAATGTCACCTCTATACAGAGGAATAGACATTAAGAGTATTTTTGATACTTAGGAGTTTATTACCTTTGTGGTAAGGCTATCCACTGTGCGTAGTGTTTTTTATGATAAATATTTCCTCCCTACGATCTCGCACTCGTTCTAAGGTCCGACTGTACATTCGGACAGACATTTCAGCCTAACCCCGGCGAACCAGTCTGTAGCGACATTTATTACTGCCGACGGTCTTTAAGTATATCCTTATTAACCGTTTTCACCCATTTATATAAGTATAGAATTGTTCGATAATAATCTTACTCAATTCCTATTAATTCTACCTAGCCTGACTAACTTAGTTACACGGCTATTCATATTCCTTCGTTAATATAAAAATATATCCTTATATTAGTTCAACTATGACAGGTAGACAGCCATTATATTCATACAACGGCTGTATGTTTATTCCTTATCCCTATTATAAAGGCTGCTAGATGTATATTTGTGTATATCCTTACAATAGTCCACCGTCGCTCATTAAGTATGCAACTTTAATTGACAGCTAGTCATATTGTTTTGAGGAGACTAAAAAGAAAAATAAAGATAAATAATTACAAAAGATAAATAATTACAAAAGGGGCTAGATTAAGAAGTTAGGAGTACATCTAAGAAAAAACACATACTCTTTTAATTTTATGATTTTTAATTTCTATGAACTCCCCATTTAATTGTTCACTATCTAAGTATTTACTTAAAGTGTCAGGGTATAACCCTACAATTGCAGCAGCTTCGGTTAAAGAATTCGCCAATAAAACCGCACCATCTTGTTCACATATTTGATATATACAAGAAACTTGTCTTGGTAGTACTTTTTTAGTGTCACGATCTATAACTCTTCCATCTAAAAGACGTTCAACTGTAGATCCTGCATTTAATAGTTTTTCTATTTCTTCTTGAGTTAAAGCTACAGCTATACCTTTATAAGTTGACAATCTAAAATTATTCATAGTATTAGATAATTTTAATATTAAGGCTCTTATATCTTGTTTTCTGTGTGCCCCATCGTATATAGCTTTACAAATTATTTTAAAATCCTTAAAATCTATACCTTTCTTAGTTAAAAATTCCATATCCGCAAAAAAAGGTACCAAATAATTATTTAAACCATTAATGTTTTTTATAATAAGTGTTACGCTACTTTTGCTATTAGCATTTCTAGCCTTTACTTCAGCTACTGCTATGGTTGAGGAGTTTTTTAGTTTATAGAAGGAATATGAATCAAAACCTAGATTATTTTCTAAGAATTCCTTTATTTTCACAAATACCGGTAGTTGTACTCCGGAGACTTCAATGGCAAATACAGGAGTTAAACTATCTCTTTTTAAAAAAAAAGACCCATCTCCCTCAACGAACCCTAGCAGTCAACTTTTAGTTATTACGATTTCAGAATCATTTGGTCTATCAAAATTTATACGACTAGTATTCATTTTATTTTTTAATTCTAAAATTGTATCTTTTATCATATAAGGATTTAAATCTTCAGATCTATTCGAATAAAAATGGAAAGCTTTCTTAAAATCTAAATAATCTAGATATTTGGAAGTATTTAAGTTATATTTATCGAAGATATCAATTAATAAAGCAATACCTTTTTTATCTGTAACACTAAATATACATTCATCTTTATAAATACGAACTCCTCCGATTCTTAATCTGTCTTTAATATCTCTTAAAACCTTTTCGTCATCTTTATGTAATGCTATTTTAAACATGAATGAAAAACTAGAAATAGTAAATTTATCTTTTTTTAAATGACTATTAATGGTAAAACTTCCTTCAGCGTCTGTGAATCCTACAAATCATTGCAGGAATTCAGGGTTAATAGCACCTATCTCCTGTTCGGTTTGCTTTATGTTATTAATAGTTGAATAATTAATTTTTTTACGGTTCGGGAAAATGCTCGTAAAGGGGTATTTACATCTAAATCCTTTTAGTCCATATGAATTAGATGGACAGGGAAGATAAGCAGGGTTATTTTTAGTCTTATCTGACATAACTAACCTGCTTATTCAAAGAATAAACATATTCTTATACAGTTGGATTCAAACCAACACAGCTTCTATCTCTATTAAGATAGCCACGTAGCAAACTGTTAGTGAATCAAAATGAAATCCTCAGGATACATTTAATGATTCAGAATCAATTCATCTGAATACCTCTATGGATACAGGTATATTATTTAACCCAACTTCAAAGAAAGCTAAAACAGCCAATATTGTTGTAGTAACAACAGCTGTACATGTAATTATTTGTGCTCCTGATACTCCGATTTTTCTACCAAAAAAACCAGAAGCTATTGATCCTAATAGTGGTAAGATTATTATAGCTAGATACATTATTTAAATTCAATACTAATACTTCCTCTTAATCTATAAAAAGCTACTAAAATACCTAAACCTATCGCAGATTCTGCTCCGGCTATGGCAATAATATAAATAGCATACGTTTGACCTAATATATCATCAAAGCTAAGTGAACTAACCAATACTAAGAATGTAATAGCTAATAGCATTATTTCTATTGAAATAAGCATTAATATTATGTTTTTTCTGTTTAAAACAAAACCTAAAATTCCAATTGTAAATAAGATTAGTGATAAATTCATTGTATAAAAATAAAAAATTAATATAGGTGTTCTAAAGTATTTTATTGTATAAGACCTTTACTTTCATTAGGTTATTGATAATATCTTATATTGCTATTAAACAAATAAGAATTATTCATGTATTATATATACAAATTTAATACACTACTATAAAATTTTATAGCTAATTAGCTATAATGACTCTGTAATACGGTATATATAAAACAACCTGTTGCGTGTAAAACAGATGCTCTTTATTGAGCTCTTTTCTCTTTTTTTTTGTGGGGCTTTAATAGGTAAATCATATATTAATCTTCTCCCCCTAATTGCCTTTTACATTACGTAAATGCAATTTTCCAGCTTAAATACAAAAGATTTATATTCCGGGATATGTTATACTATCTGGTAAGGTAATTACTTTTCATAACATGTTAATTGTACAAAACAATTATTTTAATAAAATCTAGTAGAAAAAAAAAGAACAATGTTCTTTTTTTTCAACCCTGCTTTTATTTTTTTCGACGTAATTTCGAGTGTTCGAAATTACTAGAAAAAAATTAGGGACAAGCCCGCGAGGGCTAGAGTTAGATAGAAAGGTTTTACCTTACTATTTTTTTTGTAATCAAGATAAGAATAGCACAAAATGATCTGTTTATAGAAGAGTACTAATTATTGTTTCATTTGTTTCCATAGTTAGATTATTTATCAGATCCTGAATCCGCTCCACCAAAAGCTATTCTTTGATTTATAGTGTATGCTGCAGAGAAAATTATAGAACTTGCAAAAACACCCAATAAAGATGATCTTTCAAATACCCCATATAATGTAATGATAAAAATTCTTCTATTAATTACGACGAGAGGATGAATTACTACTTAGTAAGCTATCCCAAGCAGTATGGGTAGCGTGTTTGTTAAATAAATAATAATCACAGTTACCACAAATAGCCCTACAACATGAATTACATTTATAATACTTTAAATTTATAAGTTTCTTACAATTGTAACAAGGTTCACAATTTTGTTCATGGTTATGTTCATTCCTAGAGGTTCAACCATGGTTACTTCCACGTACCTCACAATGATCAACTCTTCCATCATTAATATTATAGGTGTTGTAGCAATTAGATTTAGAATTTTCCCATGATAGGGGCTTAGTAAAAATCCCAGGTTGTATTTCACCATTTTCATTTCTATAGGGATATGCACCATCTACATGCTGTTGAACAGAAACTGTACCAACTGAAGGATCTGGTACTTGTCCAGCTGAAGGATTTGGTACTTGTCCTGCTGAAGGATCTGGTACTTGTCCAGCTGAAATATTGGGATTAGATCCTGCAGAAGATAAAAACACATTGTATCTCATTGATGTGAGATCAGCATTTATTACAGTAGAATCCGTTAACATATCGTATTCTTCTGAGCAATTACTTAGCAGTTCATTAGCTACAACATAATCTATTGTGCAATATAAAGCATAAAATAAGTTTATTGTGTATAATGTTATAATAATAGCTGATAAAGATATATTAGCTAATATTATGTATATAAATACTTTCCCAATCTGATTAATCTTTTTTTACTGTAACTAAGAAATTTAAAAGTAATAGCCGTAAGTAATATTCAAACAGATAATGCAAAACAACTATGATAATAATAGTAACTATTATCTTAGAAGTATGCTTCTCAAACACTAGATGAGTCACAACTAATTACGTTTGAATCAAATGCGTAAATTAGAGTTGAAACTGAATAATGAATAGCGTCTAATATTGGTGCAGGATATATACCAAATAATACAGTAGGTATAACTAATATTAATAAGATTGTAAACTCTCTTTTAGTTAAATCCGGTATACTAAAGGTAAACATTCTTGAATAGGCTCCACCAAAAGCTATTCTTTGATACATATATATAGTGTATGCTGCAGAGAAAATTATAGAAGTACTTGCAAAAACACCAAATAAAGATGATCTTTCAAATACCCCATATAATGATAAAAATTCTCCTATGAAATTTAAAGATAAAGGAGCTCCACAGTTAGCAAGACATAGTATGAAGAATAATATAGCAAATAATGGCATTACTTGAGTAACTCCTCTGTAGAAAGAAATAACTCTTGTAGAAGATCTGTCATATAATACACCTCCTGCACATATAAATAGACCTGGTGAAACTAGTCCATGAGCCAACCCTAAATTAATAGCACCTTCAATACCTTGTATACTGTTACTGAACACACCTAGAAGATAAACTGCAGCATGAGAAACAGAACTGTACGCAATAAGTTCTTTAATATCTATTGTTCTTAATGTACTAAGACTAGCGTATACTATAGTAATAACACCAATTAGGAAAATTATATAAGTATATTCCATATAAGCTTTAGGTAAAACAGGTAAAATTAGTCTCAGTATACCATATAAACTTAATTTAAGAACAATTGCTGCTAAAATAATACTTCCACCTAAAGGTGATTCAACGTGAGCCTTTAAAAGTCATGTATTCAGGAAAATTGTAGGAGTTTTTACAGCAAAAGCTATAAAAATACCATAAAATAAGAAAAGTTGTGTTAAATAAATGAAATTTCCTTTAAAAAGAGTATCAAAATCGGTAGTACTCATGATAGATGACATTGCTAATATAGACAATAGTAAAAATAATGATCCCAACAGTGTGTATAAGAATAAATAAAAACTAGCTTTTACTCTGTTATCTGACCCAAATATACCTATCAATATAAATAAAGGAGGTAAAATAGATTCAAAAAAGATGTAAAAAAGTAAAATATCTAATACTAAGAAAACCGCTAATAATAAAGTTTCTAATAACAGTATTATAATAACATAAGATTCTACATCTTTTGTTATTGATTTTCAATTCGATACTAGTGAGATAGGAATAATAATAGTAGTTAATAGAATGAAATATATAGATAGACCGTCTACACCTAGATAAAAGTCAAAATAACTTATTTCATGATATTCTTGTACAAATTGAAACTGATTTGTACTAAAATCAAATAAAATAAAGATAATTAATGAGATAAAGAAATTTAAGATAGATGTAGTTAACGCTATGAATTTTATATTTCTTAATGAAACTCCATTATCCCTATTAATTAATATTGCAAGTATACCTAATAAGGGAGTTAAAAGTAAAGATGATAATAACATATATAAAACAAAAAGAATAAATTCCTCTAGATAGTGTAGAATGATAATGTATCAACTATACTTTAAATAATCACCATATGGAAAGTAAGGTAAAAAATTCTTTATAAATATATCTATATATATATTGATAAATTCATAGACATATAAAATAGATGTCCTAAAAATTGAGAATTCTTATCTAAGACTTGAACTTAGATTAGGAGATTAGGAAAATCTTGTTTTGCCATTAAACTAATAAGAATTTTGTAATGAAATTTTATAAAACGGCACATTACTATTATAGCATAATACTTTTCTATGAAGTTATATATTCATACCATTATTGTGCATGTAGATAAACTCGTTTACGAGTAATTAATGATTATTAATATAAATTTTCAATTTTTTGTTTTAATGGGGCTTTAACATCTGTTTAGTCTTCTCCCCGTTATTGCTCTAGGAATAGTAATTACTAATGCAATTTTCCACTAGATAAATATAATTTATCTACTGGGGTTTGTTATACTATTATGGATAAAAATGTAACTATCCTTTTGGGATGATCACCAGAAGGGGCAGATATTTAAGTCAGTTCCTTCTGGGAGACTAAGTAACAAATTTTACCATTTTCATAACAAGTTAACGGTAATCTAACCATTATTTTCTAATTTTTTTTTCTAGCCCTTGTTTTTTTTTCTAGGCCCCCTCTCTTTCAGAGAGGGGTCCAAACAGTTATGAAATAACGTCGAAAAAAAAAAATAAGAAGCAGCCCCAGTCTTCTTTTGGCCCCCAGCTACTTGTAGCTGGAGGGCTAAAAGAAGACTGGAGGGCTATTTAACTTTAAAGTTTTTTCTATTTTTTGTGTCTTAAATCCACAAAAGTATTTTCAAGAACAGTAACACCATACATTACAAAAGTAAAGTAAGAGAAGTATAATACGGTACTTATTTGTCCAAATTCAATAAATGGAGACTCAACGTGTTTAGCACCTAATTGCATTAAGATTAAGAAATTAGCAACAAATGCAAAGAAAGCTGCTTTACTTAAAGGTCTAAATTGCATACCTCTCGATCTACTTACATCTGTAACAGGTAATAGTAGTAATATAAGAATAGCTGCGAACATTGCTATAACTCCTAATAATTTGTTAGGAATTGATCTTAATATAGCATAGAAAGGAAGAAGATATCATTCTGGAACGATAGCTGCAGGAGTTTGCATAGGATTTGCCACAACATAGTTTTCACTATCTCCTAATACATTAGGCATAAAGAACACAAATAAAGATAATACAAATATAAATGCAAAGATTGTAATAAGATCTTTAAATATTAAATATGGAGCAAAAGGCATTCTATCGTAGTTTCCAGATACACCTAAAGGATTTCCTGATCCAGCTGTATCGTGTAAAACGATTAAGTGCATTAGTGCTAAAGCAGCTAATACGAAAGGTAAAACGAAATGTAATGAGAAGAATCTATTTAATGTTGCATTGTTTACAGAGCATTTATGTTGGTAACTTCATTTGAAACAAACTATCGTTACACTCAATGAATCTCTTCATTGATCGGACTATATCTTGATCTCTTTTAGTATTTTGAAGGTATTTTTATTTTTTCTGAATATCTAGTTATTTTACGCAATTGTTTAATTCATAATAAATATTGTAATTTCTTATTACCCAATAATTTAACAGGAGCTTTTTGTAGAAATTTAATAACATTTTCTATGGATCTTACTCCTGTAACTTTTAATTTGGAACAATTCGTTTTGTCTATATATATAGCATTAGTAAAAGATAAATACTGACGAATAGCAGATAATAAAATTTCTCCGTCTCTTTGAGAAACATCGAAACTAGCCACTAAGTAATCTTTATTATCGTGTAACTTATAAACACTAAAACAACCCTCACCCTCTATAAACCCTACTAATCAAGCAGAAAAATAAGAAGCACCTGTAATAGATTCTATTGTATTTATAGGTTTGCTATCTCTAGTATATTCAGGTAAATCTTCTGAATATATAATACCTGATAATAGAGCGTCTTTAAATCTTAAATAATCATACTGTTTATTAGAAAACATAGGGTATTTGTCAAATATAGGTATAATAAAATTTTTTAAATGGTCTTTATTTCTAATTCTTAAAGATACCATTTCACTTTCTTTTCTTGTTCTGAAGCTTACTACACCTATACCTAATAATTTTTTAATTTTATAAATCAATTGAACGTCTTTTATAGAAAGTTCTATACCTAGTTCATATGTAATATATTTACCTTTTTTTGTAATAGAAAAAAAACCGTCACCTTCAAATAAACCTACTATATAAGCATATACGAGATCTTCTGCATGTAGTCTCTGAGAGGCCTCTGAAGTATGTAAACTTCTCACCCCGGCTGATTGTCCCCGTGTAATTGCAATTTTCACGTAAATAATTATAAATATAAAGAATAAATCGTATGCAAGTCCTAAATTAGGGGATTTTCCAGCATTAAGCAAAATTTTTAATATTACGTCGCCGCAATATGGTTCAACTGTGTTTAAACCACCTCAAATAAATTCTACAATATCTTGTCCTACTCAAGGAATAGCACTCATAAGGTTAGTAATAACTGTAGCCAAATCTTCAATTTACTTATTCTAGCCCCGAGGGGGCTGACCCTTTGGGAAGACCCCCGATGGGGCTCATCCCGACAGGGATAGTTTATTTAAACTCTTAGTGTTTAAATAAGTAAATCATGTACACCATACTTATCTTTATAAAGATAATTGTAATAAAATACAGTATAATGCCTTGTTTTTCAATATAAAACCTATATATACTGAAAAAAGATTCCGACTGTACATTAAGCAGCATTTCAGCTACCCACCTGTGAACCAGTCTGTAGCGATATTTTATTATACCGACGGTCTTTATACTAAACAAATATATTTGACCGTTTTCACAAGCATTGCTGCAAAATCATATTGGGTCCTTTTATATTAAAAGGGGGACCTAATAAGTTTTAAATAAATATTGCCTTAAAAGATTCTGCAACTATATATAACTAATAAAAACATAACTAATAAAAATATAAACAAATAGGCTTTGCTTCTGTTTGTTTGTAATAAAAAAAAAAACTAATACAAACTTAAACACCTTCAAATACAACATGGTCCCTTATTTTACCAATCATCCTATCCACCATCTCCAAAAACATGCATTATATCTAAGTCCGTCTTCAAAAACTATATTTTCTATTTTTCCCTTACAAAGAAGATGAAACGTATCATAGAAAGGACAAATCGAAAGAAGGGTACTTATCTGATTACGGTACAAAGTCCGGATATCTCCGATCTAATGAGTCAGATATAACACTCCACCTAATGAGTCAGATATAACACTCCACCTAATGAGTCAGATATAACACTCCACCTATCGAATCATTCAAGGTTATCTTATTCTATCTGGTGATATGTCCACCTTCCGTATTAGCCGACCACCAAGAAGAAGGTATGTGGTGGGGGAGGGGTCACATAACTTTCCACCATTTGGAGGTTGCGGCCTTATCTTTAGCCAAGACGTTAAGACGTCCGTTCTCCTAGATCGCCGATTGCTGTGCGTGATAGATAAAGTCTCACCAATCAAAACATACAAGCTTATCTTTTTTCCGAATGGATGACGTGTCTGTATTCCCGGATCACCGATGGATGTGAGTCACATAATAATGCACCAATAGGAGGTTTCAGTTTTATATTATGTTGTTCAGATGACTTCTACTCCTTTCAATGATTGTAAGATTAGTCTACTTGGCTGCATAGTTGCCTGCTTGGTACAACGGTTGCCTGTTTGGCACAGTGGCTATGTGCTTGGTACAGTGGGTATGTGCTTGGCCTTTTACAGTATAAGTACCACCCTTTTCACTCAACTAATTCGTGTTCACCTTACACACTTACACTTCAAAAAGTTCGTGTAAAATCAACCAAATGCACCTCAATGTCTTCTACTCTTTCCTCAACCCCTTCTTCTGTCCAAGTATCAACTACCAAACCTTCTCACAAAAACCTTATGGGGTTTTCTTCCGAACGTCTTATATTTCGACCGCTTCTTGCCTCGGATTTTACGGTATACCTTGCCATATACAAGTCATCTCTATCCAATAGCGGAACGTCCTCAACACCAAACCAAAGCCAGTTGGAAACTTTCGTTCAAAGTACTCGAGAATACTTTCTCGAACGAAAACTCATCGACTATGCAATGGTCGGAATCTTCCTCAAAAAGCCAGACGGAACCGAAGGGGAGTTAATTGGAGATGGAGGGGTGTTCTTCTTGGATAACAAGGATGAAAAATGGCCTGAGATCTATTATGTTTTGAAAAAAGAGTATTGGAATAAGGGATACGCCACTGAATTTGTAAAGGAGTTCCTAGGTGTTTGGTGGAGTCTGCCACGTGAGAATACACGCATGCGTGTACAGGCTATCTCATTGGGTAAATTTTTTTACCATCAAGAGGCTAAAGAGCAATTGGGAGCTGAGATCCATATGAGTAACAAAGGAAGTATAAGAGTTTTGGAAAAAACAGGGTTTGAATTTTGTGGGGAATACTTAGCAGGTGGAGAGAAATTTAGCTATTGGAGATACACTTCTCCTCATTAATTGTACCTTACTATCTTTGGTACTGGAGGAAATAAAGATGAAGTCACCAATTTTTTTTTTAATTTTTTTTTTTATTTTTTTTTATTTTTTTATTTTTTTTTTATTTTTTTTAGTTATACATTTGAGGCAAAAATTTTACCTCATAGTGACATTTGCCCGTAGGGCAATACATAACCCAGGAAAGCTGTCTAAATTTCCGCTAACTATCCTTTTATTTTATCTGAATAGCGCGCCTGTACTTTATCAAAATATTAGTCCCCGAGACACGCTAAATCTCTTTATAATATTTCTCATTTAAAGCCTTGTGTATAACAAATTTGTTATAGAAATTTCCGACTGTACATTAGATATCATTTCAGATACCCACAGGTGACCCAGTCTGTAGCGATCCTGTATAGAACCGACGGTCTTAACTTAGATATCAAGTCTTTAACCGTATTCACCCGCATTGCCAGATAACTAGTAGTTATCCTATACCCCTGTCAGGGTATACTATCTCACAGTAATATCTTATTACTAGTATATTTCTATATACATATTGCATATACTTTTATTGGAGACGGACTTTGATTTTTAATTTCATATTAAATGTAACCAATAAATTTATATTTCATCTCATCTATTATATAAGGTTTAACTATTGCAACTAAATCAGTCATGCTTTCTTTTCAAATACTTATTTTTCATTGATCTGCAAATCCTGTTTTTACAACAGTACATTTAAGATTATATTTATCTTTTAATATATTACATAAAAAAGTACATTCTTTAAAAGTAAAACCATTAGTTGCAATGTTTATACCTTGTTTTGCTTGTCTAGAACCATCTTGCATTATTCAATGAGCTAAACCTATAGGAGTTATATATTCTCCTATTCAGCTAGGTATAATTTTTGTTTTTTTTCCGTTTACGTCTTTATAAAAAGAATCATAAATTCACAATAATGAAGTAAAAGTATATAGAGTTAATCTATAATTAAACCTATCTTCCAACTCTCTTGCACTATCTTTATCAGATTTCTTTACAAGATGAGGAGTGATATTAGAACAATAACCTAATTTATAAAAATATAAGGTAAGACTATGAATATAAGCAGTATTATTTATTCCTTGCTCCATACTAAATCTTACACTTGGAGATGTTTGACCCTTAATTTGGTCTGCTCACCAGTCACCAAGCATACCGCATATTATAATAGATAAAACCTCCTTATTATGTGGACCTATTCTATATAACGCTTTAGTTCTAGATTTACTGAAATAAGATGATGAGTTATATTGGATACATTTATTATGAGAAATTAACATTCAATTTGGCCACTTATCTTTAGCCATCATTAAGATAAAGATAACAGTACCAATAGTTCATACTAGAGTTCTAGGTGCTCTATATGATCCATAGTACATACCTCTACCTATGTGTAAGTAAACTATGAAGAAAAATGCTGAAGCAGTGTTACTATGTAAATAACGTATTAATCACCCGTTGTTTACATCACGCATAATATGCTCAACACTATTAAATGCTTCTGCTACACTAGGGTTGTAGTGCATAGCTAAAGTTACACCAGTAACAATTTGTATAATTAAACAAAAGGCTAATAAAGAACCAAAATTTCACATGTAACTTAAGTTTATAGGTTGTGGTGAATCAACTAAGTATGAATTCGCTAATCTTAAAATCGGATGACTTTTAAATAATCTCATTTATTTATTTTTTTGCTTTAATCTTATTTTCATTTAGTAAATTATGTTAACAGTTACACTGCTTTATTACTATTTAACGGATTTATTATAAACCATTAAATCTTTTATAAATTTCCTGTTATTATTTATATGCATAAGTATATAGATATATGACCAATGCATTATTATTAAGTTTTATATTTGCTAGGTGAAAGGGTAAAGTTGTATAGGTAAACTATTCATCTAACTATTAAACTTTAGCATGCTCTATAGCTATTAAACTTTATCATGCTCTATAACTATTAAACTTTAGCATGCTCTATAATTATTTGTAACAATGGTTGAAATAGAAATATACCCCCCCCCCCGCATCGGAAATAAAATTATTAAACCAAAAGGCTTTTGATATCCGTTTAAACTTAAATATAATAGTCATAAGGTGTTTTCTATAAAGAATGCAAGCCTTTAAAATGAATCGAACATTTATCAGAATATTAACAGTATTCCGCTCTACCATTGAGCTATAAAGGCTACTAAATCATAAAATATCTAGTCCCCAACAGGGGCTTTAGAATGTTTCTTCCTTTTCATATCCTTATAATATAATTATCCTTCGCAAAAAGTAAAAAAAAAATAAGTGGTTTGAACTTAACTTTCCACGTGTAAAACAAATGTTCTCTTCCATGAGCTCTTTTTTTTTGGGGGTGGGGCTTTATTAATCATAAGTAAATCATAGATTAATCTTCTCCCCCAATTGCCTTTTACATTACGTAACTGCTATTTTCCAGCTTACTATAAACTTATTAACTGGGATTTGTTATACTATTTGGTAAAGGTGTTACCTTTCATAACAAGTTAACGGTAAAATAACCATTATTTTAGATTTAACTTTTGTGTTATAATTAACACACGGTAAAAAAACAATAAAAAATAAGTGATTTTAACACTCCTTTCGCCACCAAACTTAATGCACATGATCTTCTTAGATTAATCTCCAGTAGAATGATCTTAAATTACTAATGAATGAATCTATATCACGTATGTTTGTAAAAAGATGGTGTTTTTCTTTACGTAAATTTTCTAATAAACCGGTAAGTTCGTATTCTGCTAAAACCGCATCTTTTTCTAATAATATACTATTTTTAGTAAAAAAAAAATCACTTAAAACACAAAACTCAGATGTATTACCTGTAGATTTCCTATGTTCAAGAAGATTATTTTTTCTACTCTCTAAGCCATTAATTAAAAAGGTAATTTGGTCTTTTGTTATAGGTTTTCGAATGGAGTTACTTACCCTATTATATAAAGCAATCACGCCTGTTTTTGGTAGATTAACCTCTGTAGCCCTTTTTGTGAAAAATTCTGGTTTTTTTTCAATAAGTATTGTTAGTAATTTAGTAAAATCATTTTCTACTAAATTGCTTCCTTCTACTATTATTCCTTTTAGGTTCTTAATCTGAATTTCTCTAAACTCACAAGTAGTTATACCAGCATCAAATCCCCTATTTCTAAAAAAGTTATGTATTCTACTTTTTAATTCTTTAGTTAAGATAGTAAGATTTTCTTCCGTCAAATCAATAACTGAGTTTTGAGTTAACTTCTTTAACCTATAACAAAGAGGATTTATACTAACCTTTATTATATCTTTTTCATAAGTAAGAGTAGAAAACAAATCAGGTTTTACCTTAATTAATACATTAAACATATTAGTAATTTCGTCTTCAGCGTTTTCGCCTTCTTTAAATGAGAACGTTCCTTTAAAAAGGGTAAGACCAATATCTTGTAAGCTACACCTTATAGAGTTATCTCCACGTGTTTTAGAAAGGAACGCTAGTTGTTTACTTCTTAATCTATTGATTAAATCATTAATTTGTTCAGATGTAAACGAATTTAAAACCTCTTTCCCTTTTTGTTTTGAATCTCCTAAACTAACATAATTATTTGAATGATCACCATCGTCTAAATTAGAATTATCTAAATTATCACCATCATCTGAAAAATCATCCTCTGAATAATCACTCTCCGGGTAATCTAGATTACCTTCTAAGTAAAGTTTAGAAAATGGGTGAATATTTTTAGGCTCTACCCCATGTGATTTAATGATATCTAAATTCTTTTGATAAAAAGCTTGATATAACTTAATATACCCTCCATTTATATTATCTGAAATAGATAAATCACCAAATCCTACACCGTCTACAATTGTCCTAACAGTCGATTTATCCTCGATCCATTTACTATAGTGCTCCACTAGAACTGATCTACCAATAGTACAAATTTCATCTAAGTATGCATCACGTTCGCTCTCCAGTTTTTCAGGGTCAAAATCTAAAAAGAGATAGTTTTTATTTTGCAATTCAACCATTTTAATATCAAGACAAGGGTAGTTTGTAGATATATCTCTGCTACCACCCATATCTAGGTTTTCAGAATCTAATGATCTCTTTATTCCCCTATTTAAAGTATAGGAATGCAAGGATTGTCTTGAAGATTCACCTTGTTGAATAGTATAGTCATAATTAGGGAAACCTTTTTGCATAAATACCTGTAAATCATAACCATTCTTCATAGGATCCGTTAAGTGAAGGAGTTCTCTAGTTCTATCAGCTGAAGGGTCGTAGAAAGAATCTATATTTTTAGGACATAGATCAAATGAATTAGTTTTTTTAGGGGATAGATCCAATAAATCTTTTGAACACTGTGGATTGAATAAAGAATTTAAAAAATTTATATTAAAAGCGGATTTTTTATCCACTTCATTAACAATATTTAGATGAATTCTGTTTAAATTAAATTCTTCCATATCACCATTTTTAAAGGTAGTATTTATGGTAACAATTTGATCCGCACAGGTTAAGTTAATTTTACAGGTAAGATTTGAATAGCTAGAAACGAAATTAGAAATAAGATCTCTAAGATATAAATAGTTATTTTTCCATTGTACTTCTAGAGAACTAATATCCCCTTTATATGAATAAAAAAGTTCTACTTTGTTTTCTACGATTCTAGCTAGATCAATTCTAGTGAATTTACTTATTTTAGTTAAAGGGTAAATGTTTATTTTATTTTTAATTATCTCACTACAATATGATCTAAAAGGACTTGATATATTTTTAAATATCTCACAACAAGATGATCTAAAAGTACTTGATATATAATAATTATAATAGTTAGACGTAAATGAGTGGAAGAATCTACCAATAATAGGAAACTTAGTTATGATATTATAAATACCTTCAGCTAAACTCTGATGGCTATTGGCCTTAATTGGTCAACCATCAGCTAAACTTTGACTACTATTGGCCTTAATTGCTGAACACTCAGCGAAGTAAATGCGTGAAAGCAAATTACTTATATTGGTTAAACCTAAAAACATTATAGATTTAAAGTAAGGCAATACATAGTAATAATTAACACTACCTAGTACCATCATGAGAATAAGGTTAGATAAACTTAACGATACGTTATCTAATTTAAATTCTTTAGTTATAGAACAGATAATGAATATGAGAATTAATCTAATATTAATTACTTTAGGAAAAAACGTATAAAGAAATAGTGTAAGAGAACTAGTATCAACTATTATTCCTAAACCTAAGATGAACAAGAGCACATTTAGGATAAAAATAGCTAAAAACATAGTTAGTGCAATAATAAAGAGCTGCTCTTTATTTTTCATAATAAATAAAAAATTATCCTTAATAGACAAGGTTTTCCTATTATTGAGTAAACCAATAATAATCATATTTAAACCAATTATTATGTTAATACATATAAATATATCGTTAAAAACTGAGTCAGAAATAGTTTTATCCACTACCCAGATGTAATTTTCTGAAAAAACAGCTAAGGAATCTCCAGTATAGTAGTAGTCATTCTGATTATACCATAGTATTAGAGTAATAACGGCGGAAAAGGTAAGTAATAAAAGTATAAAAAAATGAGGTATACTTCAATCAAACGATAGAGGTATGAATAAAAGAGATATAATAACTATAGAAGCTAGAAAAAATTTTATAATTAATAAGTATTCTATAATTTTAAACTGCTCTCCCATTTTATTTAAAAGCAAGGTTCCATAATAGATTAGTTTTGTAAATAGAAGTATAGCCGGTCTGCTATATTTTTTATATCAAACCTTTCTAGGGTAAAATGAAGTTAGTAATAAGATCATGCAAATGATCAAAAAGATAAACAGGTGTAAAAAATATGTAGTAGCTGTCACATGAAAGAATCCACCAAATATTCCTACACCTTTTGCCAAAAATAAAGGATTTAAATTATCATAAGCAATAAAAGCTGAAATAAGTAAAATAGTAATCGTTGCTCTTGAATAAAGTATAGATTTGTCCCGTCTTGAAGTAATGGCATTAGATAAAAGTAATAAAATTAATGAGTTGAATAGCATAATCAGAATAAAGAGATTCGAACTCCCCTTTTACACATCTTACTTATTGAATAAAAGATAGTAAAAATTACCCCTTAAATTATTCTGAAAAAAGTTTATAGGTGAATTATTCATCTAACTATTAAACTTTAGGATCCTTCCTTTTTATAGATTTCTCCCTTTTTAGAGGATTCCCCCTTTTTAGTGGATTCTCCTCTTCTTAGAGCTTTTAGATGATTCTCCATTGTTAATGTTCATGCTATCTTTTAGTGATTCTCAAATTGCTATTTGAACACCGTTATCATTTTGTAAATCTAAAGGGTAATCTGTTTCCACTGAAGACAATGAATAATTTTCTGACGTATCTTTGTCAAAAATATTTTCAGTATCTTTCTGTTTACCTTTTCCTTTGTCAAAGTTATTTTCAGTATATTTCTGTTTACCTTTTCCTTTGTCAAAAGGATCCACACATGTTTATAAAATAAATTAATTTACTTCATAATTAAGCTAGCCGTTGACTTATAAGGTCATATGCTGTACTATATTTTTTTATTGTTTTATATTTTTTTTATAGTACTATATTTTTTTAAAGTTTTATATAAAAGTTGGTTTATGATATGTTCTGTACTATATTTTAGTAATTGTTTTATATAAAAGTTGGTTTATGATATGTTCTGTACATAAGTATAACCCAGGGATGTGAAGGAGTTGAACCTTATATTTATGATCTGCAATCAAAATGCATAGCCGTATGCAACACACCCCTTTTTTTCTATTGTATAGGACTCTTTAAAAGGTCAAAAAGTCTAATTCTTTCCCTTTTACTTTTTTTAATATATCATAATATATGTAAAAAAAAGTTAGGGAACCCCTTAAGGTTCCTAAAGGAACCCCGCAGGGGTAGAAAATAAAGGTAATATACCTCTAATGTAATTCTAGTGCATCTTTAATGTATGAACAAGATAATACCACAAATACTTGTGATTGTATAAAGGCAATACCTAATTCTAATCCAGAGAATGCAATTATAAAGGCTAATGGTAATAATCCTAGAATAAAGAAAATGATACCAGAACTCATAATATTGTATGTAAATCCACTTAAGATATTTAAAAGCATGTGACCTGATAATATGTTGGCTGCTAATCTTAATCCTAAAGATACATTTCTAGCTAAGTATGAAATGAATTCAATTAATACAAGTAAAGGTAATAATCCTAATGGACAACCAGCTGGAACAAATAAAGAAAAGAATTTTAATCCGTGTTCTTTGAATCCTAAAACTGTTGCACCTAATACAACAGTAAAACTAAGTGAGAATGTTAATATAAAATGAGATGTTGAGGCAAAACTATAAGGAACCATTCCTATTAAGTTATTTATTAAAATAAAAATAAATAATGTGTACATAAATGGGAAGTAAGCTTGCCCATTTTTGTTGTTAATTTGGTTTACAACAATACTGTGTATAGTTGCATATAATGTTTCTTGACTTAAAGATCATTTGTTTGGAGTAATTTTTGAGTGGTTAGTAGCTAAAATACTAAAATAGAAAGCTATGAAAGCAGCTATAGTCATATATAACCCTATATTAGTTATAGATAGGTTCATATTTGCTAATAATGGTGTATCTATACTAAATAAGTTTCTTATTTCAAATTGGTCAAGAGGGCTTAATATTGTTTGATATTTAAACATATATAATTATTATGTTTTACTATAAGTATAAAATTAGTTTTTCAATTTATGGATACATGAACAGTGTATAAGCCCATAAATATACTTTAGTAAATGAACCTAATACATTTATACCATAAAAATGAGCGTTTTCTCACGCTAGCTTATTTTTTGAAGAAATACCCATATTTAAAAAAATTTAAAAATGGGAGTGTTCCTCCATAACCGGGAGAAATTAACATGTTGGTCAGATACCTGGTCCCTCCCCTCCGCAAGCTTAGGGGGGGGGGGGGGGGGGGGGGGTTTTTGGGGGAAAAATTTAAATTTTTTTTGGGTTTTTTTTAATTAAAAAAAAAAAAAAAAACAACAAAATGAGGCGCCTAACCAACCTGGCTTTAACCCGTTTATAAATACAATGTACTATATGAATAAGGTAACTAAAAAAAAAAGTGTTTTAATAAAAAAATAAAGTTGTATTCAATTTAATGTGTATTAGTATTAATTTCTAAATCGTATATATTTGAGCTATATTAAAATAATAATACTATAATATATATCGAAAACTGAGAACAAGTTATTAATTATTATATAAGATTGCCATAAAGAAAAATAAATTGAAAAATACTTTATACCAAATATATCTAAAAATCAACCTTTTACCAACTATGTCTAAATTCATAACACAATTAAACTATGATAAAAATTTTTGGGCTGACATAAAATATACTTTAAAAGTATTGTTTGTACAATATCCTACTGTTTTACGCTCCTGATATGTTATATTTTCTATAATATCTGTTAGAACTAGTAACATAAGGTTTTGAATATATCTTTTTATTAAGACAAAATAAGATATATTACTTGGATACAAGTAAGCCGGGTCATGTATGTAATATTTAACTAAAATAAAGATTAATTAAGGCTTTTTATTTCATAGTTATAATAAAAAACTAAAAGTTTTTATTATTTTAGTTTCTGTGAATTACCCAAGCTTTTACCTCACTTTTTAAAAAAGCTATATTTAAATCACTGGACTTCCCTACTATTCTCCTAAAAATATTAAGTATAATAAAATTAAGATGAATTACATTTGTATCACAAGTTTAAAAACAAAAGTTTTTTATGCTTTTTTTAGAATTAGTCCATTCTAAGTTTATATATCCGTGTGTATTCAACCAACATCCATCCAAAAGTGGGTTTAGAATGCGGGCAAATTCCACTATATATGGAACGATTAGTATCAAATACCATAGCAGAAGTTTGTACATCAATTTGGTTATGTATTGTGACAAGGGGTAAACTTAATAGTAGATAATTCACGTTCATCTCCTTTTCTTTAATCATAATAACATAATTTAATTAACAAAGTATTACGTAAGATGATATTTAATTGTTTACGTAGTGTATAGGGTTTCTAAGGGTTTCTTTTAGTGCCTTATTTTTTTTAGTTATTTCGTTTGTTTTTTTTTCGACGTAATTTAGATGAAATTACTATCCCTGCCAGGATGAGCCCCATCGGGGGTCTTCCCAAAGGGTCAGCCCCTAGTTTTTTTTCGACGTTATTTCATAACTGTTTGGACCCCTCTCTCTGAGAGAGAGGGGGCCTAGAAAAAAAAACAAGGGCTAGAAAAAAGATTAGCCCTCCAGTCTTCTTTTAGCCCTCCAGCTACAAGTAGCTGGGGGCCTAACTTTTTTTAATCTACGAATTACGGATTTGACTAGTCAAATCGTAGATTCCGTAATTAAAAAAAAGTAAGAAGCTGAAGAAAACAAGACTGGGGTAAAAAAGAACATAGCCATGTTCTTTTTTTTTAATTGCTGGGAAAAAAATAACCCAGCATCCCAAAATGACAAAAGCCAATATGATATGTGATAGGGTACTCCCTAGACTAGCTTGCAGCGAAGAGGGTTTTGTTGTGAGTCCCCTAATTGCTCTTACATTTGTGTAATGCTATTTTACATAAGCTGGTATTAATTATACTATATTGTAACATGGTTACATTTTATAACAAGTTAATTGTAAAAAAAAATGATTAAAAGAAATGTATCTTCTTTTAAAGAAGATAACACAAAATAAAGTAATTTATGCGAGCCAGGAGAGAAATTTGAATTCCCACTATTAATGCATGAAATTAATGTTCTACCGATTGAACTATCCTGGCTTATTATTGTATAATATACAACAAATATATTCCCTATCTAAACTATGTTGGTATAAGTATATTTTATATCACATGTAATAGGTAAACAATATTAGTTTATAAACGTGTATAAACGTATATAAACACATATAAACATATATAGCACATTAAATAACAACCCTATATATAAAATACTGGGAGGATACCCTGAATCGAACAGGGAACTTACTGTGCCACATACAGTTGTTCTGCCAATTGAACTATATCCACCTTTTTTATGTAGGGGTGATTCGAACACCCATAAGTAAATACCAAAAATTTATGACTTACCATTAGTCTACTACATATTAATAATGATCAACATATAAAAAAATAAATTAAAATATGTAAACTTTATAGAATAATACGTTACTATATATATGGGTAATAAGACTCGAACTTATATGAATTAATTTCACCCCGTCCTAAGCGGGACCTGTCTACCAATTTCAGCATACCCATTTTTAGTGCTGTTTGGACCCCCTCTCTCTGAGAGAGAGGGGGTCCTAAAAAGAACATGGCTATGTTCTTTTTTTTTATTACCCCAGTCTTGTTTTCTTCAGCTGAAGAAAACAAGACTGAGGCTGCTGCGCTGAGGGAAAAATTTAATTTACTTAAATACATTTACCTTTTTAACAGTATACTATATACATCTGCCATACACCTTAGAAAAATTTAAAACTCTATACACTATTTAAATGAAAACATCTTTTTTAGGTATGCTTTATTATAAAAACTAAAATAACCTATATTACAATCTATTAATATATGCCCAAGACAAGATTTGAACTTATAACCTAAACACCTTCAAAGTTTCGCTCTACCAATTGAGCTACCTGGGCTTTTTTTATCTTGCATTTTAAATTTACTCCTATTTATTTACAGCTAATATACTCCATCTTTTTGTTTTTTTTTGAAAAAAAACTATTTTTAAACACAGCTCCGCTCTTTTTATAATTACGAATAGTTCATTCACTAATATTTAAGAAATTGGCAGCTTGTACATTAGAATTAAAAAGTTTTTCCTTACCTGTAAACACCAGACTTACCTTTATTATCCTTTCAAATTTGTACCCTGTTATCTTCAATGTTATTATACATAAAGGAGTAACTTATAAAGCTTCATTTACCAAATTTAGATTTGAATATAAAAAAGGGAAATAAACTGAAAAATAAATAAACTATAAAAATGTAACATAAGATCGACATAATATTTGAAATTCAATATAAAGTACAACCATTTTTTCAACATAATCTTTTGTATTATGACATAATAATGAGTGAATAATAATTTGATATTTAATTTTAACGTTGGAGATATTAGGACTCGATCCTAAAATAACGATATGCAAAATCGCAGTTTTACCAATTAAACTATATCCCCTTAAGTTAATACATAAAAATAACTTATAAAGTAAGCCCAAGCGGGGATTGAACCCGCGCATTTAACAGTGAAAATGTTACGTCTTAACCACTTGACTATTGGGCCTTAGATTTTATATAAATGCTTAAAAACGCAAAATATAAAAAAAAGTATTTAAATACCATGTAAAGTGACAATATTGTTAATTTATGTTTAATACTTACATCTTTAAGAATAAAAATTTATAAGTAAAAATTTTAGGTAAGCCTGCTTCGCTGGTTTACCTCAGCGCAGCAGCCTCAGTCTTCTTTTCTTATTTTTTTTTCTACCCCTTGTTTTTTTTTCTAGGCCCCCTCTCTCTCAGAGAGAGGGGTCCAAACAGTTATGAAATAACGTCGAAAAAAAACTAGGGGCTG
>Ga0115853_100029_pt1 | contig 32306 bp, 26 predicted proteins | sample InSIn5gowninarea_FD_83867 | JGI IMG/M metagenome (GOLD analysis project Ga0115853, IMG submission 83867)
TATGCTATTACCACATGGATATGAAGGACAAGGACCTGAACATTCAAGTGCTAGACTAGAACGTTTCTTACAAATGGCCGGAGAGAATAACTGGATCGTTGCAAATGTTACATCAGCAGCACAGTTCATTATAAACAGCCATTTATTATTGTCAATATTCTGTTAATTGTTTAATAATCACACACTTAGTGTTTTTCTTTCTATGTTATATTATAATGGTCCTAATATAGATAAAGAAAATCTTCACCCAGGAAAAGGAGTCATCATATGAATATCGAAGAAATGCTACAATACAATGAACAATTTGTTGAAAATAAAGGATATATCCCTTTTCAATCAAATTCAATTCCCAGGAAAAAAATGGTTGTGTTCACATGTATGGAATCACGACTTGTAGAACTTTTACCTAAAGCGTTAAACATCCAAAATGGCGATGTCAAAATGGTTAAAAACGCTGGAGCAATTATCCGAAAATCATTTGATAGTATTATTAAAAGTATTCTAGTTGCCATTTATAAATTAGAAGCAGAGCAAGTTGTCGTCATCGGTCACCATGATTGTGGTATGTCAAATGTCGACACAGATGACTTAATGAATCGGATGAAAAATGAAGGAATGAAAGAAGATACTTTTAAAGCTTTAGAGTATTCTGGCATTGACTTTCATAAAGAATTCCATGGCTTTGAAACAGTCGAAGAATCGATTAGTCAAAGTGTCGAAATCATTCGTGGACATCCTTTACTACCGGGACATGTCCTTGTACATGGTTTAGTGATCGATCCAGACACGGGTAAAGTCGATGTCGTTTCCATCGATGAAAAATAAACATTTCATGAAAAAATTTAAAACGAGTACCAAATCTGTCTGTCAGACTGGTACTCGTTTTATCATGGCTATTTGTCAAATGTTGTTGGGCATAAACAGTAGTCGAATAATGAATGTGTGAGAAATAAGAAAAGTAACGAGACGTTGATGTTTTACAACATGTCGTCCATTATCTAGATGACGATTATTTCGCCATTTTCTCGATCATTTGAATGATTTGATCACGTGATTCTTTACTCGAATACTCTTTCATTTTCCCCCTTAATATTGGTGCTGATTTCTCTAATTTGTAAACAGCTTCAAGAAACGACTCTTTCGTCATGTCCTCTTCTTGTAAAACTTGGGCATAGCCTTTTTTTTCAAAAGATTTCGCATTATCAATTTGGTCGCCACGACTCGCTGCCAAAGATAATGGTATCAGCAGCATCGGTATATCCATTGCAAGAAATTCAAATATGGCATTAGCACCAGCACGAGAGATAACAAAATCAGTGATGGCAAAAATATCTTTTAACTCTTCATTTACATATTCATACTGCACATATCCTTTTTGTTGAATGGTCGGATCCATATTATCTTTGCCACAAATATGTACAATCTGAAACGATGTTAATAATACATCTAAATTCTCTCGCACGACTTTATTTATTTTCTGTGAGCCAATACTACCGCCCATAATTAACATAACCGGTTTTTCAGTTGATAGCTTGGTTATTTGCAATCCTCTCTGTTTAGTACCTTCGAATAATTCCTCACGAATCACCGCACCGATATGAGTCGCTTTTTTGTCTGGTACATATTCAAGCGTTTCCTCAAAGGTTGTTACGATTTTTTTAGCAAATGGTGCTGCTATTTTATTCGCGAGCCCAGGTGTGTAGTCTGATTCATGGATGATCGTTGGCACGCGTCTTAGTCGTGCTGCAACGACTACGGGAACCGAAACAAATCCACCTTTTGAAAAAATAACATTCGGCTTTGTTTTACCGATAATTCGCCAAGCATCCAACGTTCCCTTCAACACTTTAAAAGGATCTTTTAAATTTTCTATCGACATGTATCGTCTTAGTTTCCCCGTTGAAATTGGGTGGTAAGTCACATTCGGAACTTCAGCAATTAAATCACGTTCAATACCTGCTTTAGAACCTATATAATCAATTTTCCAACCAGCCGCTTGAAAATGAGGGATGAGTGCTAGGTTAACAATGACATGCCCCGCTGTCCCGCCACCAGTAAATAATATTCGCTTTTCCTTCATCATATGTAACCCTTTCTCTTCTAAACATTCAATCACAATGCAATACCTTTTATTATATAGCAATTCACTATAATTGTACTGTAAAAAGTTATTTTCATGACAAAAAATATGATTACGTGAATAATCGTTCATAACTGGTGTTAATGTGGGAACAATTTGGCGATTAATGTGTGCAAGGATCATCAGAACAGGTTATAATGCATCGATTTGCTGCTGTGTGAAAGGAATTTTTGCTGCGTCGATTTGCTACTTGCTGTGTGAAAGGAGTTCTTGCTGTGTCGATTTGCTGCTTGCCGTGTGACAGGAATTCTTGTTGCATCGATTTGCTGCTTGCTGTGTGACAGGAATCCTTGCTGCGTCGATTTGCTGCTTGCCGTGTGACAGGAATTCTTGCTGTGTCGATTTGTCACTTACTGTGTGACAGAAATTCTTGTTGTGTCGATTTAACCAAAAACTCCCGCTTAGAATTTCACATCTAAGCGGGAGTTTTATTTCAATGATATTACCCTTGTAGTAATAAATCGTATGGATCTTCTAACATTTCTTTGATTCGGTATAAGAATTGTACGGAATCTTTTCCGTCTACGATACGGTGGTCGTAGGATAATGCAATATACATCATTGGACGAACTTCAATCGTATCATCCGGCATGACGACCGCACGTTTTACAATATTGTGCATGCCTAAAATTCCAACTTGTGGAGCGTTTAAAATTGGTGTAGACATCATGGAACCAAAGATTCCACCGTTTGTAATAGTAAATGATCCACCAGATAATTCATCAAGACCTAATTTATTTTCTTGAGCTTTTGTACCAAGTTCTTTAATTTCTTTCTCGATACCAGCAAAGTCTAATTTATCAGCGTCACGGACAACTGGAACAACTAGTCCACCTGGTGCAGATACTGCGATTCCAATATCATAAAATTCTTTAATCACAAGATCAGTACCGTCGATTTCCGCATTGAGTAATGGGAATTCTTTTAATGCTGCGACAACAGCTTTTGTAAAGAATGACATGAAACCTAATTTAATGTCATTTTTAGCAACAAAAGCATCTTGGCGCTCTTTACGTAATTCCATAATTGCAGACATGTCCACTTCGTTAAACGTCGTTAGCATCGCTGCATTGTGCTGTGCTTCTACTAAACGTTTTGCAATTGTTTGACGACGACGACTCATCTTTTCAACCGTTACTGGTTTATCATACTTATCTTCAGGTGCAGTTTCTGCCGCTGCTGGTGCTGGTGCAGATTTTGCTGCTTGTTCTGCTGCTTCGACATCTTCAGGACGCACGCGACCTAGTGGATCTTGTGGTACTACTTTACTTAGGTCAATATTTCTTTCTCTCGCTAACTTTCTTGCTGCAGGTGTTGCAATGACTTCTTGACTGCTTGTACTTTCTGTTTCCGCAGCTGCTGGTGCTGGTGTTTCAGCCGCTGGTTCAGCTTTAGGTTCTTCTTTCGGTGCTTCAGCTTTTGGTGCCTCTGCTGTTGGTTCACTGCTTACTGCTCCAGCTTCTGCATTTTCATCTACTTTAGCAACCGTATCGCCGACATTTACGTCGTCTCCTTCTTCCGCTAACACTTCAACGAGAACTCCTGCATAGTCTGAGTTAACTTCGACGTTTACTTTATCTGTCTCAAGCTCTAAAACAGGGTCTCCTTTTTCAACTTTTTCGCCTGGTTTGACAAGCCACTCTGAAATTGTACCTTCTGTAATTGATTCAGCTAGTTCTGGAATTTTAATTTCCTTCACTATTATTTCCTCCCTTTGCTGGACTGATTGCATCTGTTACAACTTTCTCTTGTATAATTTTATGAATGTTCGGGTCACCTACTGATGTTGACGCTCTTGCTGGACGACCAACATATTTAATCATCTGGTCACTTTTCACTAATTCGCGTAGATGTTCTAAGACGAAGAGCCAACTTCCCATGTTCTTCGGTTCTTCTTGTACCCAAACAATTTCTTCTAAATTAGGTAACTGTTCGATTTCCTTCTTCAACTGTTCCATTGGGAATGGATATAATTGCTCTACTCTTAAAGCCCTTAACCAATCAAACTTCTCATCAGAATTGATGATTGCTTCTTCAATATCCACCATTACTTTCCCGCTACCTAATAATAAACGTTTTGCATTCTTCTTGCTCACTTTTAAATTAGGTTGGTTACGTAGCGGCAAGAACTTACCTTCTGTAAATTCTTTTGCTTCTGAAGCAACACGCTCATTTCTAAGCAAGCTCTTAGGAGACATAACAACTAATGGACGTGCTTCATCTTTATCACGCATTTTTGCTTGACGACGTAATAAGTGGAAGAACTGTGCTGCTGATGTAACATTTGCAACGATCCAGTTATTCTCTCCGGCCATTTGTAAGAAACGTTCTAGTCTAGCACTTGAATGTTCAGGTCCTTGTCCTTCATATCCATGTGGTAATAGCATAACTAAATTGGACTTATCGCCCCATTTTGCTCTTGCTGATGAAATAAATTGGTCGAACATTACTTGACCGACGTTTGCGAAATCTCCAAACTGTGCTTCCCAAATAACTAATGTTTCAGGTGATTGAACACTGTAACCATACTCAAACCCTAATACCGCTGTTTCTGATAATGGACTGTTATGAATATCGAAGGATGCCTTTGCATCGTCTAACCCGTGCATCGGGCTATACCCTTCCCCTGTTTCTACATCGTATAACACGAGGTGTCTATGAGCAAAAGTTCCACGCTCTGAATCTTGACCTGTTAAACGAATTGGAATACCGTCCTTTAAAATAGAAGCAAATGCTAATGCCTCTCCTTCTGCCCAATCCGCTTTTTGTCCTTCTTCTAAAATATTGACACGACGTTTGAACACACGGTCTAAACGTTTGAAGCCTTTGAATCCTTCTGGACGCTTTAAAATATCTTCGTTCAGTTTCTTCAAGTCTTCTAACGGTACAGACGTTTCATAATCATTGATATTATTCGCTAAAGCATCAGGCATTTTAATTTCAGCTAAACCTGCTAATTTATCCTCTTTCATGCCATCATATATCTTTTTCAAATGAGTTTGGACATTTTGTTTCATTTCTTCTGCATCTTCGCCTTTAATTGCTCCTTCGCCTTCTAAAACGTTCGCGAAAATCTCAGTTACTGTCGGATGATTATCGATTTCTTTGTATAATGCTGGCTGCGTTGAACGCGGCTCATCCATTTCGTTATGTCCATAACGGCGGTAACCGACTAAATCGAGTACACAGTCTTTATTAAATGTACGTGAATAATCATACGCAAGTTGAATAGCACGTACAGAAGCGATTGGATCATCTGCGTTCACACGAATGATCGGTATCTCATAGCCTTTTGCTAAATCACTTGTATAACGTGTAGAACGACTTTCTTTTCGGTCTGTCGTAAATCCAACTAAGTTATTTGCGATGATGTGCAATGTACCACCAACATTATAAGCGTCGATACCACTTAAGTTTAATGATTCAGGGACAATTCCTTCTCCAATAAATGCAGCATCTCCATGAATTAATACGCTAATCGCTTTATTAAAATCTTGTTTCGAATACCCTTTTTCCGAACGATCGTCTTGTGCTGCACGTGTCGAACCAGCAACAATTGGATTAACAAATTCTAAGTGTGAAGGGTTATTTGCTAGATGAATTCTCGTTGCTGCTTGATCATTTTCAACAACACGAGTTCCACCGAAATGATACTTCACATCTCCAGTCCACCCATAATTAATTCCCATCGATCCTTCAGATGGTATTAATTCTTTATCAGGTGCATGATGGAATTCAGAGAAAATCGCATCGAATGGTTTTCCAAGCACATGTGCTAACACACTTAGACGTCCACGGTGTGCCATCCCCATCATAATATTTTGGATTTTATCTTTGTTAGCAGACTTTACAATCTGGTCTAAAACTGGAACCATTGATTCAAGTCCCTCGATTGAAAATCGCTTTTGTCCAACGAATGTTTTGTGTAAAAACTGTTCAAAACCTTCTACACTAATTAACCGTTCTAATAATTGTCTTTTCTCTTTATCTGTGAATTCAATTTCAAATTCACCTGATTCAATTTTCTCTAAAAACCATTTTCTTTCGTCATCACTATTAACGTGATCGAATTCAAATGATATTTTACCTGTATATTTTTCACGTAAAAACTCAACAACATCGTAGCCTGTTTCTAATGTTGCTGGTGCTTTATCCCAAAGCCATGAAGCAGGTATGGTGCGCAAATCTTCTTCTGTCACCCCATATGTTTCTGCATCTAATAAATTAGTATCTTCATCCCAACCACCAACAGCATAAATATCTGCTTTTAAATGACCGAAACGACGGATAGCATCAACGTATTTCATTGCCGCAGTAAGTTTTTTTGCATCTGCTCCCGTAAAACCACTACTAACTTGTTGATCTTCTCCAGTATGATCCAACCATTTAGGGGCACCATGTTTTTCAAACATTGTTTTTAAAGTCGGATCAACTGCACTAGGATCCTCTTTATATAATTCATACTGTTCTTCTACATATCCCATGTTTGGACCATAAAATTTTTTCCAAATATTCCGAATAGGCTCTGCACTTTGTGCCACTGCTTTATACCCCCATTAGATATTGACTTTCTCCGTAAATACACGGAACTATTCACTATTCCCATTATAGAACTGTCCACACTTCAGAGCAAATAATAACACTTGTAAACAATCGTTCTAAGGACTCTTGAAACTTTGTCCTTGAATTCAAGATTTTCATATCCATTTTTTAGTGAAATATTCATTTCTCTTTGTATGTTCGTTCTGTTTATTATGTATTTCCCCTAGACCATGATAATATATTTATAAAATATTTCCATACTTAAGCACTAATTTAACGAAATGAAAGATTGTTGTACTAAAAATTTAATGCTTAATTCCGGTTTTCAGAAATCAATGTATGCTGTTATCATGATATATCGGGCAGGTAAATATACTCTTTAATTCCAGTAGACTACTAACACTTATGAAAGGGTCATACAACATGAATTTTCAAGGTTTCTCAGAAGAAGATTTTGCTACTTTCAACATTGATGGATTAGCTGCGAGAATGGAAGCTATCCAAACGAGGATTCAACCTAAATTTAAAATACTCGGAGAACAGTTAACCGAAGATCTTTCCGCAATGGTTGGTTCAGAAATGTTCTTACATATTGCTAGACATGCAAGACGTACCGTTAATCCGCCAAATGATACTTGGTTAGCGATTGCGGGAAATAAACGAGGGTATAAAAAACACCCACATTTCCAAGTATGTCTGTGGGATGATCACGTCTTTATTTGGTTAGCATTCATTTATGAACTACCCCATAAAACAAACATCGCAAACACCTTTTTAAACGAGTTTGATGAATTTCAAGAAATGATTCCAAATGATTATGTCATTTCGTTAGATCATATGAAAAAAGATGCCGAATCCATTAAATCAATTGATTTAGAAGCGGCACTCATTAGATTTCGTGATGTAAAAAAAGCTGAATTACTTATTGGAAAACAATTTACGCCAACTGATTCCGTTGTGAAAGATGGAGAAGCATTTTATCATGAAGTTAAACAGACATTTCAGCAATTAATCCCAATTTATCGATTAGCTTATCAATAAAAGAAACTTCAAGCAATGGGGTCTTTTATCTCCCGACATTTGTTAGTTGAACGATTCGGATGTTGGCGTCCGTTATCTCCTACTTCCATGTAAATTTCGGCCTACTGAATGTTCCTAAGATAAGAGTTTGACGGGGGCTTCCACCGGATAATTCAACAAAATGATGGATAAGCTAAGTTATCGGTTCACAAAAGTTAAGGGAAGCGTTATAATAAGTTCAGAAATTATTTTTATGTTCAAGCGAATCATCGAAGGAGGAAGTGCTTGCTATGAAAATCACTTTAATCACAGCTATTAGTATTGTTTTCGTTGTTTCTTGTCTCACTTCTGCTTATGAATCAAAAGCTGGTGTACCAAAAAACAACCAATAATATCAAGATTGGGACATACTTTTTATGAAATATTTAATTGTGTAGAAAATATACGGAGCTCCGTTCAACTAACAGAAATTTCTAGTTTGAAAGGATTGCGACGTATATTTTCATATGTCATTTATTCTCGAGCGTGTTTTTTTAAGTGAGCTTCTTATAGAAATTTCTCACCTCAACATTTTAATCCCATCTACTCCAATGCTGGAAATCCTCGCTGCCTTAAAGCTTCATAAAGAACAATTGCCACCGTATTCGATAAATTGAGCGAACGAATTTTATCATTCATATGAATTCGCAAACATTGACTTGCTTTATCTTTGATTAACTCTTTTGGAATGCCAGTCGTTTCCTTTCCAAATACAAAAAATAAATCTTCCTCTTGCTTACTAAAGTCACCATCCGTGTAATAGCTTGTTCCAAAGTTTTCTATATAATAAAAAATTCCATCCTCATATTTTTCATATAATTCACTGATAGAATCATACTCAAAAACATTTACATGTTCCCAGTAATCTAATCCTGCTCTTTTTAACATCTTATTATCCGTTGAAAAACCGAGTGGATGAATTAAATGCAATGTTGTATCCGTTCCTAGACAAGTCCTTGCAATATTACCAGTATTAGCTGGAATTTCTGGTTGATATAATACGATATGTAGTCCCATCTTACAATCTCCTTCTCATACTTCCTTATTTCATTCATTCGTATTGATGATGCGAAAAAACGCATACTTAATTTGTGGGGTCCACGCAGCCGAGTCTGTGTACTGCCAGTAGCGATGTCTACTATTATCTGTTTGAGCATTAACTAGTGGAATTCCTGCAGCATCTTTTGTCACAACGATGGTCGTATGATCCCACCGATTATCCCCTTGGAAATCATAACAAATTACATCCCCTGGGTAAAGGTCTTCAGCACTCGGTACCTCTGTTGCTCGAAGGCCCGTTGTTGAACCCTTTAAATACCTATAAAAAGAATGGGATACCGACCAACTAAAACTCCAATTTCGATCTGTGCACCACCATCCTTGTTCACGATTAGGCTCCTCACGCATTGGTGCCCCTCCCGCATACAAACATTGTGAAACAAAATTCGTACAGTTTACAGTAAATCGTGGGAAAGCCGGATTGTAACTATTCCACCATGTTTCCGCATATTCAACAGCCGCTTCTCGATTATAAAAAAACTGCACCATATTATTTTCCCCCATTAAAATAATCTCTCACACTATATGTATATGAGAGATGGGTGGATTATATCGCAAGTATGATTGTGATGCATCGTAAAAATTACTTCTAGATTATGAGGGGTGACCTAATAAAGATCCTCGGGAAGGAACAAAATTAGCGGTATGTGACCGTCGAACGAAATTTCACAAACGAAGGGAACATAAAAGACCGGTATGTGACCGTCGAACGAAATTTCACAAACGAAGGGAACATAAAAGATCGATATGTGACCGTCGAACGAAATTTCACAAACGAAGGGAACATAAAAGATCGGTATGTGACCTTCAAATGGATTTTGGCGTACGAAGGGAACATAAAAGCTCGATATGTGACCTTCAGATGAATTTTGGAGTCAAGTCCTTTATTTTGTGTAAAATTATATTTTCAACCAAGATTTAAAGTGATAAAACAAGTACAGTCACAGCTACGCTGTTTTCCATTACTTGTATTTTAATTCTTATTATTTTCTGGTGGGGCCCCACCAGAAAATAATAAGAATTTGTTTATGTAGCGGTTAATAAAGTTTACAATTTATTAGTGTTTTAATTTGTCATAGCCTACTAAGAGTTGCTTACTCTGCCATTTTTCATCTATATTCATGAGTATCGATCCAACTATCCTTATAACTGATTGGTCATTAGGAAATATACCGATTACTTTTTCTCTTCTTCTTACCTCTCTATTTACACGTTCCAACATGTTAGTTGTTCTCAAGTTTTTATGGTAATTTGATTTTTGAGAATGGAACTGCATTGCGTCTTCAAATCCTTCATCTAACGTTTCTATAGCCTTTTCAAAACCTTTTGTATCTTGATATTCATCTATAAATTTTTCTTTTAGTTCTAAAGCGTGGTCGTACGTTGATGTTCTGAAAATTGCTTTAAGATTTTCTCTAGCTTCTACAGTATTCTTTGTTGGCATATTAACGATGATATTTCGCAGAAAATGAACAGTACATCTCTGCCAAGAAGTACCTAGGAATGATTCTTTAATGGCTTTTACTAACCCTTTGTGAGCATCGGATATAATCATCTTGGGCGAGTGTATCCCACGAGACTTCAAGTGTTCAAAAAAACTAGCCCAACTTTCATCAGACTCTTTATGATCAACTTTTAAACCAATTACCTCTCGGTATCCTTTATCATTTACGCCGCAGGCAATATAGACTGCCTTCGAAACTACTCTTCTATTTTCTCGCACTTTAATATACATTGCATCGACATAAATATAAGGGAAATAATATGCGTTTAACGGACGGTTTTTCCACTCATCTACAATTGGATCAAGAGATTTCGTAATTTCTGAAACATACGATTTTGAAACCTTCTTACCACAAAGCTCTTCTACAATTCTAGATACTTTACGTGTAGACACACCATTTAAAAACATTTCCATCATGGAAATGACCAATGCTTGGTCATAACGTTCATATCTTTCAAATAAAGTTGGAGAGAACTCTCCGTCTCTTGTGCGAGGCACCTTAAGTCTCAGGGAACCAACTCCAGTGATTAAGTCCCGGCCATAAAAACCGTTACGCTGCCCATTACGAGTATCGGTTCTTTCATATGGAAGGGCGTTAATATAATCGTCTCTTTCTTTTTCCATTAATGAATTTAAAATCAGAGATAATGAGGCTTTTACAGGTGTTTCTAGGGTACTATCTTCAATTTTTTCTTTAAGGTCTTCTAAATTTATAGTAATATTGATTTGGGTCATCTTTTCATTCCTCCATGTGTTATTTTCTTGGTCGAAAATATTGTAACATGGGTCATGAAAGATGACCTCTCTTTTACACAATTATACGGACTTAATCAAATTTCACAAACGAAGGGAACATAAAAGACCGGTATGTGACCGTCGAACGAAATTTCACAAACGAAGGGAACATAAAAGATCGATATGTGACCGTCGAACGAAATTTCGCAAACGAAGGGAACATAAAAGATCGGTATGTGACCGTCAAACGAAACTTCGCAAACGAAGGGAACATAAAAGATCGGTATGTGACCGTCGATCGAAATTTCACAAACGAAGGGAACAATAAGACTGAATTTTTGACGGAGCTTTAAAATAAACGTTCCTAACCGGCCCGAACTTCTTACATGTTTCAATCCTCTTATCGCTAAATCTTTTCAGCTTCTTGGTGCTTCGATTATTTCTAACCCTTTTTTAATTTCTACAACGACTCGCTCATCTTTTTCCTTCGCCAGCATATCAGTGAGTGCAGCCGCAGCTTCGTCTGTGCCAATTTTCCCTAATGCCCAAGCTGCAGTTCCACGAATGACAGGTCGGACATCATTTTCCAGTACGGCTATTAACTCATCGACAGCTGTTTCGTCTTTATAATGGGCAAGACCGATCATGGCATTTCGTTGCAATGGGTTTTTCCCACGCCAAAAGCCTGAAATATGACCGAATTTTTCACGGAACTCTCGATTAGAAACCCGTAACATTGGCTTCAACAGTGGTTTTGCCACTTCTGGTTCTGGTTCAAATTCTTCATGTAAATGAAAATCGATTCCTTTATTACGAGGACAAACGGCTTGACACGTATCACAACCGTATACTCTCGTGCCAATTTTCTCTCTAAACTCATCAGGAACAAAGTCTTTTGTCTGGGTAATGTATGCTAAACACCTTTGTGCATTTAATTGGCCACCTTGTACAAGTGCTCCAGTCGGACACGCATCTAAACAAATCTGGCAATCGCCACAACTATCTTCCACAGGAGCGTCTGGCGTGAACGGGAGATTCGTAATTATTTCCCCTAAGTACACAAATGAGCCGTACTCTTCCGTAATAAGCAGCGTATTTTTTCCACTAAAACCAATTCCCGCTCGTTCGGCTACTGCACGGTCACTTAACTCACCTGTATCTACCATCACTTTATATGAAAAAGTCGGTACTTTCGATTGAATATAGGTTGCTAATTTTTCAAGCCGATCACGTAACACATCGTGATAATCCATCCCCCAGGAAGCACGGCAAAAAATACCTCGACGATTTTCTTTTGTACTTCTTGGAGCGTTCGGAATCCGTGATGGATATGCTAGAGCAATTGAAATAATTGATTTTGCACCATTCATAAGCCGCTTCGGCTCTGTCCTCTCTACTACTGATCCTTTTTCAAAGCCTGAGGCATAGTTTAATTTTTCTCGTTCTATCAGTCGTTGTTTCAGTTCCGTAAAAGGATCGACCGAGGCAAAACCAATTTTATCGATGCCATTATTTTTAGCGTATTGGACAATGTCTTCTTTTAACTTCTTCATATCCAATCGAGTCACCTCCTTTATTATTTTCTTTCATCATAAATGATAACACGAAAGTACTATTTTACAATTAATCGAATAGGATGTAAAATATCAAAAGATAGAGGAGGATTTATAATGTATGCAATCATCATGTCACAAGGAAAATTCACCCATAAAGATGGATTAAAATTTTCTTATGAAGAACGGGGATTTCAATTTGGCGATGGTGTATATGAGGTCATTCGTATATACAAAGGAGAATATTATTTATTAGATGAACATATCGCCCGTTTATACCGTTCTTTAGAAGCCATTCACATTCAAATCAAACATACACCTGAAGAATTAAAAGCACTATTACTTCAATTATTAATGAAAAATCATATGAAAAAAGATGGATTTGTTTATTTACAAGTAACGAGGGGTTCTGCAGTGCGAAATCACATTTTTCCAGAAAATACGGCACCGAACATATTTGCTTATATTGAAGACCGTGCACGGAACGTAGATGCGATTGAAAATGGTGTCCGAACGATTCTATTACCTGATGAACGTTGGGATAATTGCTATATTAAAAGTTTAAATTTACTCCCAAACGTTTTGGCGAAACAAACTGCTTACGAGCAAGGTTGTTATGAAGCAATTTTACACGATGATCAAAAAGTAACAGAGTGTGGATCATCAAACGTATTTTTCGTAAAAGACGGGAAAATTTACACACACCCAACGACTAAACGGATTTTAGCAGGCTGTGTACGTATGGCTGTAAAACAATTTGCAAAAAATTTAAAGATTCCATTTATAGAAGAGGCATTTACTGTGGATGATATTTTTGAGGCAGACGAAATGTTTTTGACGAGCAGCCTATCCGAAGTCATACCAATTATTGAGGTCGAAGGAAAACAAATTGCAGATGGAAAACCTGGTGAAATTGCTAGACAACTTCAATTAGCATATGAAAAAGATGCCAACATCCAACTTGAAATTGCCAAATAGGTTGGAATTAATGACTAATCAAATAAATGTGATAAAAAATAATCGTTGAATGTGGTTTTATTACAACGTAAAGCTAGCTTTGATCTACTTTTAGCTATTTTGCGTAAAACCCCTTTTTCAACGATTATTCATTTACTTCTCTTTTAAAAATTATCGCTTTCATCTACATACTTATCTATAAAACTCGTCACTTTTTCTAAATAATCATCACGATACAACACGATGGATTCCCCATGGTTTGCCCCTGGAAAAGAGTACATTTCACTTTCGCTATTCGTCTGGGTAAACAATTCATCTGTCATTTCTGTCGGAACGAAGGAGTCTGCTCCACCCGTAATATATAAAATTGGTAGCGATGTATGCTGGACTTGATTCAATGCGGATGCCTCTGATAAAGAATAACCCGCCCTTAACTCCGTCACGACACTCGTCGTCGGCAAAATTGGTTTGTCTGGTAAATGAAACATTCGCTCCATTTGATAAGCAAATAAATCGTATACAGACGTATATGGACTATCAGCAATAATGGCTTTTACATTGTCTGGCAAATCTTCTCCACTAGCCATTAAAACAGTCGCCGCCCCCATGGATAGACCGTGTAATACTATTTCCGTGTCCGCACCATTTTTTTCGATGAGCAAATGAATCCAATCTTTTAAATCTAGACGATCATGCCAACCGAAACCATAATAATCTCCTTCACTTTTACCATGCCCACGAAGATTTGGTGTGAAAATATTGTAACCGAGTTCTTCATGATAATATTCCCCAAATAAACCCATATCTAGTGCATTACCTAAATACCCGTGTGCAAATACAGCTAGCTTATTGGTCGGCTCTTCTGCTGGTAAATAGTATCCATGTAACGTTAAATCATCAAAAGACTTCATTTCTATCTCTTCGAAAGGTTGTGCATTCGTCCAAGTAATCCAATCGCCTTCTAAAAATGTATCGAGCGTCTCCGCTGACACCTCTAAATCAGCATTCCCTTGTAAAAAATCTTTCGGTCCTCGTTTAATAGCAAGATTATAAAAATAATTACTTGCTACAACATCTATTATTAACAGTACTGAAAATACCGTTACAAGTGCAATCATCCATCTCTTTTTCCTCATTTTTGTTCCCCCTTTAATGAGGTTCATATATTACTATTATAATAGATTTGAGACAAATAATCTGCACTTTCGGGTTGGTGATTATTTACAAAAGTGTGATTTTTCTTTGCCCCTTAAAAGAAAGCGAAGATCAACATAAGTATATGCATGGCAATATGTGCAAACATATGTGTCAACATGGCAAGTTCTAAATTGTGCTTCCAATACATCCAACCAAAGACCAAACCACCTATACCATTTAAAAAGAGCATCCGAAACCAAATGAATGCAGTCATTTCTGTCGTACGTGCGGTTGCATCATAGTGACCTAATGCAAATAATAATGAACTAATCAAAATAGCAAAAATAAAAACCCAGTTAGCAGGTTTTGCTGATTTTCGGTCAAACAGTTTCCATAAACCAAGCACTAACAAACTCATCAGACCAAAACGCATTAGTAATTCCTCAACAACCCCTCCGTAGAGTAAAGCGACGATCAATTCCAATGTTTGATAAGGTTGGATCATTGCTGTTAAACTTCCTGGCAAGAACGCTTGTAAAACATAATCAAATCCTCTCAATATGATTCCTACAATTGAACCGAGTATGATTGCTAGTTTAATACCTTTTTTCCACTCTGACTTTGACTTTTGTCTAGCATTTGGATGAATAATAACGGATTGTAAGCCCACTTTATGGGCAGTGAAAAATCCAATGATAAGAGCAATGACTAATAAAATAAAATTAGGAATGGCGGAGAGTAAGGCAAATAGTTCAGGCGATGCTGAAATCCCCGTCATTTCGCTCAATTGTTCTAATTCGGTCGGATCTGCAGATAGAGCAGAAAGCATAAGCAGATAAAAGAAAAACATTGCCACAATTCCAACTAAAAGATAAATGAATAATCCTTTGATACTTTTTTCATTTGTCATAAGTAAACCTCCTTAATTTTGACGAAATTAATTGATATAACCGTATATTAAAATAACTTTTAAAAGACACTCACTCAGTTACGATACATATCTCCGTTCCATGAAATGAATTCCGATGCCAGTTAAAATGACCGTCATAAATAATAAAATACTTATCGGCGATAACATTTGCTCAAACGAATAATCATAAACCGTCACCCCATTTAATAATTCCATCCCATACGTGATTGGCATCAATTTGGATAACGTAATCATAAAATCTGACTCGACAATTTCAAGCGGCCAGTAAGCACCACCGATCATCGCCATCCCTACCGATACAATTGGAATAACCGCATTAAATTGTTGGGCCGTTTGAACGATGCTAACGATAAAAATGGACAAGGCAACAATTGCTAAGACGTAAGGGATTAACATCACTAACAAGAGGAGAAAGGAATCTGCAAAATCTATTTTCATCACATAGCGGAACACAAGAAACACGATAACTACTTGCACATAACCAATGAGAAAACTATATAAAAAGTTCGCCACATACATTTCCCATTTTTTAACCGGTGAAATAACCATTCGATCCCAAATGCCTTTATTTTTTTCTCGTAAAATTTGAAAAACACTATAAGCGATGGTATAAATGACAAAAAACAAGGTAAAACCAAAAATAGAGTACAAATTTCTTTCATAAACAAATGTGTCTTCACCTTGGAATGCGGCTGTCTCTACTTCGAACACACGATGCCTATTTAATTCCTCTTCTATATTTGATATATTTGTAGCCGCTTCTAACACTCTATATTGTTCATGTTTAATATATAAACTTTCGACAGACTGTTCTAGTAAATGAATGTTATGTGAGTCGATGCTAAAACTAATTTGAAAATCATTTTCGGCTAACACTAAGCCAAATTCACTTTTCCCACTTCTTACTCTTTCCGTTAGTTCAGCTTCATCGGCGACAATTTCTACCGTAAAGACGCCCTCTTCTTCTAGTTCGGTTACTATCGAGGAAAGAACCTCATCATCATACTTGATATACGTAGGCACTTTTATTTGATTAATATCACTTCCACCAAGGATGAAGGCAAACACGATCGAGAGCAATGTCATTAATAAAAATTGACCTGGATTTCGGAGCAAATACTTTATTTTTACCATAAAAATTCCACCCATCACAGCTTCCCCCTTTTCGGAAAACTAGCGATTGCAATGAGTAACAATATCATAGTAAAAGTGATGAGAAAAATGAGCTGAGTAGCTGAATCAACGATGGAATAGCCTCGTAACAGATTCAAATAAGCACTCATCGCTGCTCCGTTCGGGGTAAATGCTCCCATGGTTTGAACTACATTTGAGTAATCCCCAATCGGGAAAAAGCTTCCACCTAATAAGGCTAAAACAGCTACAAAGGTAGATGAAAATAAATTGATCACCGTTTCGGAATTTGCACGATAACTTATCGCTGCTAACAAAACAGAAAACCCTCCCACTGCTACTGCCAAACAGAAAGTGACGATCAAAAAAGCAAGTATATCCCAACTAATGCCATAGATAACATATGAAAACCCAAAAATGATCAGTAATTGAATAAATGAAAAGAGGCTTCCTGAAATAAATATTCCGATAAAATAGGAGCCTCGCGATACATTTGCTAAAATGATGCGATTAAAAACGTGTGATTCTTTCTCCATATAAGCGAAAGAACCAATTGCACTAGCCATAAATAATGTATTCATTACTGCCATCCCAACGGTATAATATTCTTTCGATTCAATTGGTTTACTTTGGTCGACCGTATCAATTTTTCCAATATCTACTTCTAATTTATCGTGTAAGGCCGTTGGATCGATTTCGTGGCTAACGGCAAATGCTGTCATCGTAAATTGTTCTTGAACGTATTCAAGGACGCTTTTCACTGCGGTGGCACCTATTTGTTTGCCTTTATTATCATAAACCGTCATCGTTCCTACATCGCCTTCATTCAAATACATCGCTTGGAAGGACTCGACTAAAAAATTATTAGGAATTTCAATGACGGCTGTATAATCGTCGTTTTTAAGTGCTGCCTGTTTTTCATCTGGAGAAATCTCTTCTATTTCCATCAATTGCACTGCTGCAAAACTTTCTTGTAAAATTGTAATTAGCGGAAATTGGGAAGCAGAAGAAATAATCGTTTGTTTAGCTTCATCTGATATCGCTGCAACTTCTACTTCTTGGATAAATGTTTCTAGCTGTTCTTTTTCATTCACATGATTAATGAGAGCCACTTTGGCATCAATTTGTAATGTATCACCTTTCATAAAACTACTTAACGATAAACTTAAAATAGCGATTAAGATGATAGGTAAGAGAAGGAGTAAAAATAATTGTTGAGGATTTCGAATAAAAATAAGCCATTGTTTTTTAATGGTTTCCCAAATCATTCCATTCACCCCTAATCCCTTAATGCCCTTCCTGTTAGATGCAAAAATACATCTTCCAATGTCGGCGATTTAATGTTGACAGACTTCAAACGGACCCCTGCCCCATCGGCCAATTTTGTCACTAATTGAAAGACATTGATTTCGTCTGGCACGATGAGCGTAACTGTTTGATGCTCGATTAAAACCTCTTTAATCGTTGGTTCTTCTTGCAATGCATTGGTGAAATTCTCATTTAACAGTTCAGCTTCTAAATGGATTGCTTGTTCAGCAGAAAGTAAATCTTTTATTTCCTCTTTCGTCCCGACAGCAATGACATTCCCCCGGTCCATAATATAAATTCTGTCACAAAGGTACTCGACTTCTTCCATGTAATGACTCGTATATAAAATCGTCATTCCTTTCTCTTTGTTCAGACGTTTTACCGTTTCTAAAATATAGTTCCTAGATTGTGGATCAATCCCAACTGTCGGTTCATCCATAATGAGAAACTCTGGATCATGGAGTAATGCGACACCTATGTTTAACCTTCGTTTCATTCCACCTGAAAACTTTTTCACAACATCTTTGCTACGGTCTGTTAAACCGATAATGTCTAATACTTCTGCCATTTTTTGCTTCAAAGCCGCACGAGGCATTCGATAAATTCGGCCAAAAAAATATAAATTTTCTTCTGCCGTTAAATCTTCATATAACGCAATTTCCTGTGGCACAACGCCAGTGACTTTTCTCAAGGGTGTCGTTTTTTTTAACACACTACTTTTTTCAAATAACACATCGCCTTCTGTCGGTTCAACAAGTGTCGATAACATCGATATTGCCGTCGACTTTCCGGCTCCATTTGGACCGAGCAATCCGATCATTTCACCTTTCTCGATATACATGTTCATGTTTTTAACGACATAAAACTGTTTATAACGTTTCGATAAATTGACTAATTCTAGCATGATGTTACTCCCTCCTTGCTTCATCATTATTGTATCGATGATCGACGAGTACGGAAACTACCTAAGGTCATTTTCGAACATGACCTAAGTCACTTTATTTTCAATCTCTGCTAGGTGGAAATGTGAAACTAAGCATAAAAAAAACGAACATGCATGGAATAGCTCTTTAAGCTTTGCATCCATGTATGTTCTCATGGCAATACTAGTTTTGCCTCAATCATCATATCGAAACCTTAATAAAACTCTTTGGCTAATGTTAAGAATGGCATCACAATCTCTCATGAATTAAAATCTGCATGAGAATGATAAGCTTAATTAGATTTTAGGGCAAAAAGATGGTCTTTTGGTCTTAAATGAAAATTTCCCCAAAATGCACAAGCGAAGAAAAAAGACATAACATATTTAATTTTCCTATGCTATGTCTCTGTTTTATCCATACATCCCGTTAGTTCATAGATGCTATCGTTCTTTTGATTCCTTCTACATATGGCGTTTTAGGTAACGGTCCAATTATTTTTTCATATTTTTCGCCACTTAAAATAACAGGATCTTCATATAAATATTGTAATTCTATAAATTCTCGCATTTGTTTATCGAACAACCCTACAAATCTTAACATGTTCTTTGTCACTGTCGACACCTTTTTCTCATATTTGGTAAGATCACGAACAATCTGAATGATTTCTTCTCCGGTTATCGTATCAGTTGCCGGGATATTCCAACGCTGCCCATAAGCATCATCATTCAGTGCTAATTCCACTAATGCCTTTGCTCCATCGGGTGTATATATATGTTCACGTGCGAGACTTTGATCGCCAACATATTGTGCTTTTTTATGTTGAATAGCTTTATTTAACGTAAAACCTAGTATCGAACCTTCTACATGTGGTCCATAAAAATCAGGAAAATGTGCAACAACATAGGGTACTTTCGATTGTTCATAAAGTTTTTCCATTTCTAAACGAATCTTCCCCTTTTTAGTATGTGGACTTTTGGGGGTTGTCTCCGTCACTTTTTTACCTGGATTTCTCCCATAACTGTATATATTATCAACGATTACTAATTTCGCATCATGGCCTTGTGCGGAAGCGATAATGTTTTTCGTTAATACGGGAAGTTTGGTTTCCCACGCTGCATACGGTAAATTAATCGCATGAAAAATAATATCATGGTCATTGACAGCACTTTCTAACTCCGTTATTGAAAAAGCATCACCACGAGCAATAGTCACCTGTGATTCATCGTTGAAAAACCGAGATAATTTTTCCTCCTTACGAGCAAACGCAGTTACTTGGATTCCACGATTTGATAATTCCTTTACGAGTGCATATCCCATCCCACCAGTTGCACCTAAAACAATCGCTTTTTTCATTTTTCACTTCTCCTTCAAAGTTTTTTGACCAGTGTTCAAATTTTTTTAAAAAATATGTAAGTAAGTGATATACCTACTTACATAAACTCTTTATTAAAATATTCACATGATAATCTGCCATTTCTTCCACATCGTGAAATTTTACAACATGACGTAAATAATGGGTCACAAATCCATGTAACGACAAAAAGATCGACCAAATTTCTCGTACTGTAAGTTGTTTTTCACTTAAAGCAGCTACATGTTTAGCAAATTTTTCATATGTTATAGATGGACTCCGGTTCAAAAAATGAAGTACTTCGGGGTCCTTAATAAGAAACATAATTTCATAATGACCTTGATTTTCTAAACCAAATTTAATAAAACCCAATAATAACTTCCTTAATTTTTCTGTAGCTTCAATTTGTTCTTCCATCACTTCATTCATTTTATCTTCTAATAATGAGAAGTGATTTTCTACTAGTGCATAAAAAAGTGCTGCTTTATTTTCAAAATGATAATAGATCGCTCCATGACTACAGTTCATTTTATTCGCAATTTGTCTCATCGAAACATTCGCATACCCTTTTTCTACTAATAATTCCCTTGCAACTTCCATAATACTTTCTTTCGTTAAATCGGTTTTCGTCAATTCAGCACCTCATTTGACCACTGTTCAAATTTAATTATAAAGGATGATAGGTCCATTGACAATAGTTATTACTGTTTTTTCACGAAATATGATGTTTCACTGCAAATATAGCTAGTTGTGTCCGATCTCGTAAGTTTAATTTATGTAAAATCGAGGTGATATGATTTTTCACTGTTCCTACTGATAAAAAGAGTTCTTCCGCAATTTCTTTATTTGTTTTCCCTTCACCGACACGTTTCATAATCGCCAATTCCCGCTCCGTTAAGTTAGAAGGGAGTGCTACTTTTTCCTTTTCTCTTTTTAATAAATCAGGAATGACTTTTGCAGCGACATCTTCATGAATAGGGAGCCCATCTTTCATCGTACTGTACACAGCGTGGATCAGCTGTTTAGAGTCAGCTGTCTTCAGTAAAAATCCACTAGCACCATCCTTCAATGTTTCGATCGCATATTGTTCATCATTAAAAGTGGTCAATATGAGAACTTTCATATTCGGCCATCTCGATTTGATGATCCGTGTTGCATCCATGCCGTTCATCACTGGCATTCTTACGTCCATTAAAACTAGATCGACTAGATGATGTTTTTCGAGAAGTTCAATTGCTTCTTGCCCATTTTCTGCTTCATGGGCAACGTTAATTTGTTCATCTTGTTCTAGCATCATTTTTAATCCTTGTCTGACGATTGCTTGGTCATCGACGATTAATACGTGCCACATCTTATCGTCCCCTATTCCTTTTTTGTATTAGTAGGCAATGTTCCTTGTACGATAAACGCTTCATTTGTTTGATAAATATCAATTTGCCCACCGACTTCATGCACTCTTTCTTTCATATTTTTCAATCCGAAACCTAGTGTGAATTTTTCCTGCACATGAATTGGATTGGTGATGTGAAAGGTAAGAGAGTGAACAGCTGATTTACCAATCGTAATCGATACTTGCTTTGAGGTGGCATGTCGCATGACATTCGTTAATGCCTCTTGAATGACTCGGTACAACACAACTCCATGTTTATTCGAGAGCGGAATCGCTAAGACACCTTCTTTTAATGTAAATTGCACAAACAATTGGCTTTCTGCTTCTAGTTTGCGAATTAGTTGTACGACAGCGGTAATCCCCTTCTGCTCGCCTTCTCGTAACGTTTGTACTGCTTCTCGTGTCTCTTGTAAACTTTTCGAAGCCATTTCTTTTAGCTCTATATATTGTTCATTTGGCTTTTCAATATGTAGCATTTCTAACTTTATCATGAGTGCGGTTAACTGATGCCCAACTGAATCATGGATTTCTCGTGCAATACGAGTCCGTTCTTCCGCTTTTGCTACTTCCTCCGTAGAAACATTCATTCTTTTTAATTGTCGATACTCGATTAATAATTTTTCATATAGTTCCCGCTTTTCATTTATTTCTTGTTGCGTTTTGCTAAGTAAAATAAATAAACTAACGAATGCGATTCCTAACAATATTGTTAAGATCAGTGGTTGTTTTGCTAGGAATGTTAAAATGAGGGTGAATAAAAAATTTGTACCTAATAATAAGTTAAAATTTCGTTGTGGCATGCGGTATAGTGCCATGAACTGCAATAGTAAAAAAAGCATTGCTGTATAGATAACGTCTTGAATGAGCCACCCGTGTATAAATAAAATAATCGTTAATAAATAGTATAAAAAATTCGGGGCAGTACGTAAGGATAATAAAAAGAAACAAACTAAACTAGCGGACAACATAAACATGCTCATAAATATGTCGCCGCTAGATTGTACCATCATGAAAGTCCATATTCCGGTAAATACAAGTAATCGAATGAGGAATAAGTTCATTTTTCTCCTACCTATATGAGTAATAGAATCTTATCAAAATCACTGTCTTTTTTCGATGAATTTTTTTAATACATGCACTGCTTCTACACAATCGTTCAAATCAGACCATTCATCTGGACGGTGACTTACTCCGTCTTTACTTTTGACAAATAACATCCCAACTGGAATTTTTTCACCGATAATCATCGCATCATGTCCCGCTCCACTCGGCAACGAAAATGGCTCAATTCCTTGTTCTATTAACACTTCTTTTAATTGAGCTTGTATTTCTTCTCCAATCGGAACAGGTGTAATATTTATTTTTTCTTCTAATTTGAGTTGCACATCATGTTTTGCCGCTATGTCTTTCGCTAATTGAACGACATTTGTAACGACTTTTTCCTGATCTGTTCGATTAATATCACGCATATCAACATACACATTTACCTCGCCCGGAATGACATTAGCACCGTTTGGTTTCACCGCCATTTTTCCCACTGTCGCTACGGCTGATGTACTAACTTCGGTTGGGATATTCGGTACGTGAAAGATAAATTCACTCGCTGCGACAAGTGCATCTTTTCGATCATTCATCGGTGTATTGCCTGCGTGCCCCGCTTCACCGTAAAAAGAAAATTCTATCCAAACAGGACCAGCAATGCCAGTAACAATGCCAACTGGTAAATTTTCTTTTTCCAGCCTTTTCCCTTGTTCGATATGGACTTCCACAAATAATTCATATGCAGTCATATCACGTTTGGCCCCGAGATAATCGTCGATCGTTAAACCTAAAGATTGTAATACTTCTTCAAACGTTTGCCCGGATGCATCGGTGAGTTTTAAAGATGCTTCGATATTTCCACTGCCGGTAATTGCTTTACTGCCGTGAAATCCACTATTAAAACGTGAGCCTTCTTCATCCGATAAAATAACGACTTCGAACGGTTTCTCTGGCGTGTAACCAACTACCTTCCACGCTTCAACAACTTCTAACGCAGTGAGCACACCGAGTGGACCGTCAAAATGCCCGCCATTTGGTACACTATCGACGTGTGAGCCACTTAAAATTGTTTTTTGTGACGGATTTCTCCCTGCTAATCTACCAAACACATTTCCAGCACCATCTGTCGTTACCGTTAATCCCGCTTCTTTCATCCAACCGGCGATCAGTTGTTTAGCCTCTAATTCTTCCTTGGAAAATCCAGGTCGATTTGATCCATTTTCCTCCGTTAATCCGATTTGAGCAATTTGCTCGAGTCGAGAGGCTAAACGCTCCCCACTTACCCCATCACGATCTAGGGTAGTATCGTAATCTACTAATAATTTTTCTTGTAATGAAAATGACATGATTGTCTCCTCCAGTAACTAGTCCATTCAATGCTATGGTTTAATTTCTATGTCAACAAACTTACTTTTTCGCTCCTGAGGCAGCTTACCCCGCTTGAATAAAATACTACGGCTCGCGAGGTCGTATAATCAAATTTTCCCGCAAACATTCAATCTCTCGTTTAAATTTTACCTCACTTATCTCCATTTGAACAATACCTTTACAAAAACTTATTAAAAATTCGCTGTTTGTTTTCGTATTTTTATTCTCCAATTCACACCTGTTCCGATATGATAAGCTTTCGCAAAAGAGCCTTGGTTAATCGCAACACCTAAATTGTCAACAGAATTTACATATAGAAGCGGCTCACCTAAACGACTATCCGCAAATGATTTTCCATATGTCATCGCATTTCTATAGACTTCACGATTATCATTTTCAATCGTTACTTCAAATAAATCTCCGTGTTTGACGCCTGTATCAATAAATAATTCACGGCTAATATTCGTCCATAAATTACCGAAGCGAACATCGAGAATATCAATATTTCCGGCAATGACATCTTCTTTCACCGTCGGTTGTGGATTGATTAGTTTTACAATTTCCTCCGTATTTAGCTCGCGACCAACTTCTTCAAATTTAATGACTCCAGCGGCTAATCTTGCTCCAGTGTAAGCATAAATATCACGTCCGTGGAACGTATAAGACTCCCCTGAATCAGGAAGACGATTGATTGTTTCATCAATTTCTCTAACTGCTATAATACCGATATTTTCTGCAACATGTGTCAATGTTCCGTTATCAGGGGTAATAATATATTGGTTGTCCTTCGTTTTCGCAACGACACTTAATCGTTCCGAACCAACCCCTGGATCCACGACCGAAACGAACACCGTCTCTTCTGGCCAGTACGTAATCGTTTGGTAAAGCCGGTAAGACCCTTCCCAAATATTGTACTGGGGAATTTCGTGTGTTAAATCATATATTTTCAAATTTGGATCAACTGAAAGAGCTACCCCATACATTGCACTTACCGCCCCATCACATAATCCAAAATCCGTTTGCAATACTAAATGTTTACTCATTTTTATTCCTCCTAATTTTTCAACTAAATGTTAGCTTTACCTTAAAATAAAAATTAAAAAACCACGTCATTACCGAGTTAGCTCGATAAGGACGTGGTTGGAATATACGTGTTACCACCTTATTTTACTGTTTGTTCACACAAACAGTCTCAGTAAGTACGCAAATGTTAAAAGCACATTTTTAATACTTTGGTATGGATAACGGATACCAATCCCGTCGGAACCTACTAATACACGAATGTGTACGTTCAGCACGAAACTCTGAGGCCATTTTTCAGATTTTTCATTTTCGCTTCTTTTCACCTGCCGAAGCTCTCTGTAAGAAAACATCAAAATCTTACTTTTTCTCATCAACGTTTGTAAATTTTTTTCAATATGTAAGTTACACTGATTATAAACAGGTTGAAAAAATAAGTCAAGAAAGATGAAGTTTGCGTTTAGCTACCGAAACGATGTGTACTAGCTCAAATGACAACGCGCCAAACTAATCGATAATGCAGCTACGCGAACGACAGTGCACAAATCAAATCGACAATGCAGCAACACAAACGACAGTGCGCCAAATTTCAAAATAGCACACTTTTCAACGGCGAACTTTTCATCCTTTTCCCAAATTTCTTCTAAGCAGTTGTCTTTTCCACTTGTACTGCCTTTTTATCCTTGACAAAAAATGACAAGACTAGTGCGATAAATGTGATAGCCGTTGCAACATAAAAGGCGACATTCACACCGTGGACTAAACCCTCAAGTCCGTGAATATCAGGGTCTTTAGCCGCGATGGTCATCACTGTTACAAGAATGGCCGTTCCAATTGATGCAGCTACTTGACGCATCGTATTCGTCATCGCCGTACCGTGCGGAATAAGGCTTGTCGGTAAGACATTTAATCCTGCGGTTGTCGCCGGCATGGAGACCATGGCAATTCCAATCATGCGGATTGCAAATACAACGGTCAAATACATAAACGACGTATTTTCAGTTAAATTTGTGTAAAATATCGTCGTGACCGTCATAATAAATAGTCCAATAATGAGTAACCATCTTGCACCAATTTTATCAAAAATTCTCCCGACAAAAGGTGATAAAATTCCCATAAGGAGTGCCCCAGGCAACATCATCATGCCTGATTCTAGTGCTGAAAATCCAGCCATAATTTGCATATAAATAGGTAAAATTGTTTCAGCTGCAATTAACATCATGAACGTAGTCATTCCAATGATCGTCGTAAAGGTGAACGTTCTAGATGTAAAGACACGAAATTCAAGAAGCGGTTGTTTAAGCTTTAATTGTCGCCATATAAAAGCCGTTAAACAAATCGCACCTACAATCAGGGAAATTAATACACCAAGATGACCCCAACCATAGTTTCCAACACTACTAAAACCATATAATAACCCACCAAACCCTAACGTCGAAAGCACAATCGATAGGTAATCTACTTTTGGATAGGTTCGTTTAATGATATTTTTCATGAAAAAATACGCTAAAATAATATCGATAATTGCAATTGGTATAATCATATAAAACAATGAACGCCATGGTAGAAATTCAATGATCCACCCTGCAAGTGCTGGCCCTAATGCAGGTGCAAATGAAATGACTAACCCTGCTATACCAAGGGCAAAACCTCTCCGCTCCACAGCAAAAATCAACATAAAAATAGTCATCATGAGCGGCATAATAATACCAGCTCCAGCTGCCTGGATGATTCGACCAATCATCAACATCGGAAAATTAAAAGATAAGGCACAAACAATCGAACCGACAATAAACACACACATCGACGTTAAAAATAAACGTCTCGTCGAAAATGTTTCCATTAAAAAAGCTGTCGTCGGAATCATAATCCCATTGACTAACATAAAAATAGTCGTTACCCATTGGGCTGAATTTTCGGTTAGTTGGAATTCCTCCATTATATGGGGTGTCGCTGTTAAGAGTAACGTCTGATTTAAAACAGCTAGAAATGCACCGGCGAGTAATATGACAACAATTGTAACACGATTATACGATTCTTTATTTTGTGTCGTATACTTTGGCAATGCACTTCTCCCCTTTTTTCGACAATTTTTATCATTATTTTTCATTTAAAAAAGTCCCGCCCTAAATAGAACGGAACTTCATATTTTAACTTATAAAGCCAAGAGCCACGATGCCGTAATTTAAATTAGTAAGTTTTTAACCACCACTTAACCAAGTGGGTGTCCGCAGAGAACGTCCTGTCTTCCACTCAAAGGAGGCTTGACATTCGGCACTCGATAGTAAAACTCCCTAATTATCGTTTAGAGGTTAAACTTAGTAAAATCACGCACATCGCAGCCGCTTATATATATCATAAACGTATTTCTTAAAAATAGCAAATGAGAAAAACTGCTAAGGGCTGAAGCTCAGAATAGCATTTTAACTTATATCACTAGCATTCAATCACATCTTTCCTTATCATGAAGGGTAGAAGGAGTGATTCGAATGAGAAAAGTGATTTTTGGCGAACATGAAGCAGACACATTACGACAATTTGAGCAATGTTTAGCTGTAGGAAATGTCGTTGGTGGTGTTTTATGTGCAGACGGACATTATGGATACTCACAACCGGTTGGCGGAGTAGTTGTATATGATGGACAAGTCGCCCCTTCAGGTGTAGGTTATGACATTGCTTGTGGAAATAAAGCAGTGAAAACGAACCTTCTCTATCGTGATATAAAAGATCATATGTCTACAATTATGGATGAAGTAGAGGCTAAAATTCCTTTCGGTGTTGGAAAAACAAATCCTAGGCGTATCGATCATGAACTTTTTGATGACGACGCTTGGAATGTATATAAAGAGTTCGGTAAGCATGAGCATGATGAATTAAAATCACTCGCGAGAAAACAACTTGGAACAACTGGTTCTGGGAATCATTACGTCGATATTTTAATTGATCAAGAAACAGAGGAAGTTTGGATTGGCAACCATTTTGGTAGTAGAGGACTCGGCCATAAAACGGCGACAGGTTTTTTAAACATTGCCAAAGGATTAAATTTTGCAGATCATGCACCAAGAGAATCAATGGAGACACCTCCAACCCTATTTGATATGGATAGTGACATTGGGCAAATGTATTTTACGGCGATGGAGTTAGCCGGACGGTATGCCTATGCTGGAAGAGATATTGTCGCAGACCAAGTACTAGACATCCTTGGGGCCGATACAGTTCTTGAAGTGCATAATCATCACAACTACGCCTGGAAAGAAACCCATTTTGAAAAAGAATATGTCGTTGTTCGTAAAGGAGCTACACCAGCTGCACCTGGACAACTAGGGTTTGTAGGTGGAAGCATGGGGGATATTTCCGTTATTTTACAAGGGGTCGATTCTGAAAAAAGTCAAAATGCTTTTTATAGTACAGTCCATGGGGCAGGACGAATTATGAGTCGGACAAAAGCAGCTGGTAGAATGAACTGGCGAACAAGAAAACGTCGTGGTGGAGCCATTTCAGAAGAAGATATGCACCGTGCCATAAAGAAATACGGGGTCGAATTACGTGGTGCAGGACCAGATGAAAGTCCATTTGTATATCGAAAATTACAAGAAGTGCTCGACGCTCATGAAGGAACGATTGAAGTACTTCACACACTAAAGCCAATCGGAGTAGTCATGGCAAGTGATTAATATGGATAGATTTTCTTTTTATCTATGGATAATTTATGTATAATGGATAAGGAAAATAGTTCAGAGAAGTAGGAGACGTAGGTAAAATGTCAACTTTTACACAATACAATCGTAAAAAAGAAAACATTGGTCGACTATTAGTAAAATGCCCTGATAAACCAGGAATCGTTGCTACTTTATCAAAATTTCTATTCGACCATGAAGGCAATATTTTAGAATCTAGTCAATATTCTAGCGATGATAATAGTGGCATGTTTTATATTCGCTTTGAATATTACGTGGACAATTTATTAAATAAAAAAGAAAAAATGGAACAAGACTTTCTCCCTTTAGCGAAAGAATTTGAGATGGATTATGAATTTACCTATAATGAACATCGTAAACGAAGTGCAATTTTCGTGTCGAAGGAAGTTCATTGTTTACTAGAACTTTTATGGGAATGGCAAAGTGGCGATTTAGAAACAGATATTCCGCTCGTCATCAGTAATCATGAAGACGCTCGTGAAATTGTGGAACCGCTTGGAATTCCTTATTACTATATTCCAGCAAATAAAGATATTCGCGAAGAAGTAGAAGCAAAACAAATTCAGTTAATAGAAGAGTACGATATTGATCTCATTATTTTAGCGCGGTATATGCAAATTTTAACACCGAATTTTGTTAGTCGTTTTCCAAATAAAATCATCAATATCCATCATTCATTTTTACCCGCATTTATCGGAGCCCGTCCCTATGAACGTGCCTACGAACGTGGCGTAAAATTAATTGGGGCAACATCCCATTATGTGACAAATGAATTGGATGAAGGACCGATTATAGAACAAGATATCGAAAGAGTAGATCACCGTGACAATATCCCAACGTTGAAAAAAATCGGACAACAAGTGGAAAGACGTGTCCTTGCACGTGCAGTAAAATGGCATCTACAAGATCGAATCATTGCTAAAGATAATAAAACAATTGTTTTCCAATAAAAAAATCTCACTACATTCGTGAGGTTTTTTTATTTTTCTTTCTAATAGCGAAAATAAGTATATTTACGTGACCTCACGATGAAATGTTCACCGATCGAGGGAAGGATTAAGATTTTTGCCTGACCTCACAACGAGATATTCATCGATTGAGGGAAGGATTAAGGATTTTGCCTGACCTTTCGACGAGATGTTCACCGAGCGAGGGAAGGATTAAGGAGTTTGCCTGACCTCACAAGGAGATGTTCATCGATTGAGGGAAGGATTAAGGATTTTGCCTGACCTCGCTACGAGATATTCACCGATCGAGGGAAGGATTAAGATTTTTGCCTGACCTCGCTACTAGATGTTCATCGATCGAGGGAAGGATTAAGATTTTTGCCTGACCTCACAACGAGATATTCATCGATTGAGGGAAGGATTAAGGATTTTGCCTGACCTTTCGACGAGATATTCATCGATTGAGGGAAGGATTAAGGAGTTTGCCTGACCTCACAACGAGAGATTCATCGATTGAGGGAAGGATTAAGGAGTTTGCCTGACCTTTCGACGAGATATTCACCGATCGAGGGAAGGATTAAAGAATTTGCCTGACCTCACAACGAGATATTCACCGATCGAGGGAAGGATTAAGGAGTTTGCCTGACCTCACAACGAGATATTCACCGATCGAGGGAAGGATTAAGGTATTTGCCTGACCTCACAACGAGAGATTCACCGATCGAGGGAAGGATTAAAGAATTTTCCTGACCTTCACTAAAGTTTTCGACGATCCAAGGGAACGCAGGCAGCCTCTATCTCTACATACCTATCCAACTTGAACCAACGTTAGATCTATTCTTTTAAATGATTGATTTTTTCTCTGAAAAAATCATCCCTCTTTAAGTTACCTGCTATGAAGTTGAACATTTGGATAATCACGAAATTTTTTACGTTACGATTTATCATCTCCCACCGACATCTTTGTAGACCTAAAAGTTTGAGGTGGGGTTTTACGGACGATTACACCGGAATAAAACGATATGGCAAAAAAGCCTTGACAACAATTCAAATTTTTTGTAAACTTCTATATGTTAACCTAATAAAAATAAGGTTAACGAAGCTGCTATTATACATACTGGGGGAAAATGTAATTGAACAATCGAAGTAATTTACAAATGTTAATTATTACTGCACTTTTTGCAGCAATTACCGGTATTTTAGCACAGGTAGTCATTCCATTACCACTTGTTCCTATTACTGGGCAGACACTCGCAATTGGACTTGCCGCAACTATCTTAGGTTCAAGATATGGAACACTTTCATCTGTTCTATATATCATTATCGGTGCCATTGGTGTACCTGTTTTTGCTCAAATGACTGCCGGATTAGGCGTAGTTTTTGGTCCATCAGGCGGGTTTTTAGTCGGATTTATTCCAACTGCATTCATTATTGGTTATTATTTAGAGAAGACGAAATTCACTGTCGGTCATGCATTTATTGCGAACGTCATCGGAATGTTTGTCACCTTGACGTTCGGAACAATTTGGCTAAAATATGCCGCTGCACTTAGTTGGCAAGCTGCATTTATCGGCGGGTTCGCACCGTTTATTGTAGGTGGATTAATCAAAGCAATTTTAGCCGCTTGGATCGGTATACTCGTCCGCAACCGTCTAGAATCAGCGAATATCTTATTTTCACCATCAAAAAGTTCAGCAAGCTAAGCGTTTATAGCATCAACACATCAAATCGTTGAAACCGCTCCCTATTCAATAGGTAGTTCGGTTTTCAACGATTGTTTAGTTTGTCTACTACCCACGTCTCATTCGCCTTTTCCTCCAAACATATTCAATCGTGCCCGATCCAACAAACACACCAACAATAATAAATAGAAGACCAATGTAATGGTTCGTTAAAATCGGTTCTTTTAAAAAGATTGCTGTTCCAAGAATCGCAAACAACGTATTTAAATTAACAAAAATAACCGTTTCCGTCGGTCCGACATTTTTAATCGCATAATTGTACGTCATATGTCCAAATGCAGTGGCAAATAAAGCACTAAACAAAAAGACAAATCCTAGTTTCCAGGAAAACAGTCCACTTAACTGTGCAATATTCCCTTCCACAAATAAGCTAAAGATAAAAATAAAGATAGAACCAACGATAAGCATGTATCCTGTTAGTAAACGTGGATCAAATGTTGGATTCAGTTTACTAATCAAGATAAAACTAAATGCTTGTACAAATATAGATAAAAATATCATAACATCCCCACTCGAAAATGAACCGATGCCATCTGCTCCTGCCAATGATGTAATGATAATACCTGTAAAAACCTAATACAAATCCAATGAGTCGTAGCCTCGATAACCGTTCACGCAATATAATTATCGATAAAATCATCGTCATTAGTGGTGCTGCACCAAGTATGATCCCTGCATTCACTCCTGATGTCCTAGTCAATCCTATTACTGGGCAGACACTCGCAATTGGACTTGCCGCAACTATCTTAGGTTCAAGATATGGAACACTT
>Ga0115853_100030_pt1 | contig 31748 bp, 31 predicted proteins | sample InSIn5gowninarea_FD_83867 | JGI IMG/M metagenome (GOLD analysis project Ga0115853, IMG submission 83867)
TTGCCATATCCTTGAGTGAAGATTCAAGAAATAAAACAAATGGCGGCAATCCTTTTTTCTTCGCTTCTTTTTGACGGAGTTCTTTCAGCATCGTGAACCCGGACTTGTCGGCGCTGCAATGGATCATGCTGTGGTACGGGCAAGCATTATTCCGGATGGTTATCATGTTGATTTTGCAGCAATAAGAATTGCTAAAAAAATTATGGGTGAAAGATTGTTTGTTATTACCGATGCAGTTACCGAAACAACACAAGGTTATTATCCGCATACATTTGATGGAGATAAATATGTTTCCAATGGAATTCTTAGCGGCTCTGCACTGAAGCTTAATAAAGCCGTAAAAAATCTGGTGGACAAAGTAGGGTTAAAGCTGGAAGAAGCTTTACGCATGTGCAGCCTTTACCCTGCAAGAGTGATAAAACAAAGCGACGAAATAGTGCTGCTGAAAAAAGATTTTCCTGCCCAGATGGTTATTCTCGATAAGGATTTGAATGTGATTGAAGTTGTTGATTAAAAGAATACTTTTTATACTTTTTTGATGCCATTATTTATGCAGATGAAGTGATTGCGACGCAAGGGACGACGCTATGAAATGCCGCAGCCGGTATCAAAGAAATAAATAATCAACGAGTTTTTTAACCCCTTAAAGAATAACAAATCCTAACATTCAAACGATCAAAAGATGCAGTTGAAATCACTTAATTTTGCGCACTTGAATGCAGCATAACAACAACAAAAACCGGCTGCAAAATAAAAAACTATGTTAGAACAGTTAGAAGCAATAAAGGCACGTTTCGACCAGGTTGGCGTTGCACTCACAAACCCTGAGATCATTAATAATCAAAAAGAATTTGGCCGCCTGAGCAAGGAATACCGTGACCTTGAAAAAATAATAAAGCCTTATACTGAATATAAACGGGTGCTGGATGATTATGACTTTGGCAAAGAAGCCCTGAACGGTAATGATGAAGACATGCGTGAACTGGCTAAAATGGAATTACCGGAGCTGGAAGTGAAGAAAGAAGAACTTGAAAAACACCTAACGCAACTGCTGATTCCAAAAGATCCGCAGGATGATAAAAATGCGGTGCTTGAAATACGTGCCGGAACCGGTGGGGATGAAGCATCTTTATTCGCAGGCGATTTGCTCAATATGTACCTTCGTTATTGTGCAAAAAGAGGCTGGAAAACAAACATCGTTAGCGAAAGTGAAGGAACGGTTGGCGGTTATAAAGAAGTGATGGTGGAAGTGCAGGGTGAAGATGTTTATGGAACCCTGAAATTTGAAAGCGGCGTTCATCGTGTGCAGCGTGTGCCTTCTACCGAAACACAGGGACGTGTTCATACTTCTGCCGCAACAGTTGCTGTTATGCCCGAAGCCGAAGAAATAGATTTTGAATTAAATCCTGCCGATGTAAAAATGGAAACCGCACGCAGTGGTGGGGCCGGCGGACAAAACGTGAACAAAGTTGAAACAAAAGTGATGTTAACGCATATTCCAACGGGAACAGTGGTGGTTTGTCAAACAGAAAGAAGCCAGCTTGGCAACCGTGAAAAAGCAATGACGATGCTTCGTACCAAATTGTACGAAGAACAGGTGCGTAAGCAGGAAGATGAAATTTCACGTCATAGAAAAACCCTTGTGAGTACCGGCGACAGAAGTGCAAAGATTCGCACTTACAACTGGCCGCAGGGAAGGGTTACCGATCATCGCATCGGAGTAACATCTTATAATCTCGATGCAGTGATCAACGGTGATATTGATGAATTTATCGAAGCTTTGCAGGTAGCAGAAAATGCAGAGAAAATGGTTAAGCAGGATTGATAATTCTTGCCTTTAAAGTCATTTTTTTTGGAACAAGCTTCGGTGCAATTATCAGCATCGTTGTGTCACTCACTTGTATATCAATTAAGCAATGCCAGGCAATGTGCCTATTATTATCTGTAGTTGCTTTTTTAGCTCCTTGTAACTCTTTCTTTTTAACCTGTTACTTTCTTCTGAAGTCAAGGCCTAATTTTGCTTTATGAAGCTGATTATAAAAAATATGGTTTGCCCACGGTGTATAACTTCTGTAGAGCAGCTTTTAGAGAAAAATGATCTTCAAGCTAAACATATACGCTTGGGTGAAGTGGAACTAACGAAAGAGCCGGGCAAAGCCAAACTGCAACAGTTTGCAGAAGATTTGAAGCAAACAGGTTTTGAGTTATTAGATAACCAGAAAACCCAACTGATTGAGCAGGTTAAAAACTTACTTATTCAAAAGGTACAAAGCGGTAATGTGGAAGAACGTTTCAGCATAAGCAAATACATCAGCGATAACATTTACAAAGACTACTCATCTATAAGCAGGTTGTTTTCAGAAGTAGAAGGCATCACCATTGAACAGTTTTTCAATCTTCAAAAAATTGAAAAAACGAAAGAATTACTGATTTATGATGAACAGTCATTGAGCCAAATCTCATTCAATCTCGGCTACAGCAGCACCCAGCATCTTTCTACTCAATTTAAGAAGCTCACCGGAATGACACCGACACAATTCAAGCAGTTGGGAGCAGAACATCGTCATCCTATTGATGGAGTCAGGAATCAGGGATGAGGGTTGAGGGATGAAGACCTTCATTATCGGTTCGGTTTTTTGTTTTGACGAATACTATTAACAATCTTAACCACTTCTTCAAACTCTTCAAGTAATAACTTCAGTTTTTCGTGTCCAACAATGCCAGAGTCCTGCAGAAGTTCTAACCAAAACAAGGTTTCATCTGCCTCTTCGATTACGATAGAAATTTTGCTGAAAAATTCCGCATCTTACCTTGACCGGCAAGCAGCACGATAATTTGCTGCAACCGAAGTAGAAGAACGAAGCAGTTGTTTACCGATGATGCGGCCTTCTTCAGTTTTGGGGAGTGACTGAAAAAGTCTAATAGTCCGTAATGCCAGCTCTTTTGTTCTTTTTTTGAAAGCTTCAATTTTCTCTATAGTATTCATATTTTAATTTTTTATCCTGAAAACATAATATTAATCGGCAATAAAAAAAATCAAGAATGATTTTTTTCCTCATCCCTCAATCCTCAATCCTCATCCCTGCAATTTATCTGCACATCTTTCCCAAAAGGATGTAATAGAAAGCTTATATAATTGAGGACCTTTGTGTGATTAAAGAAAGAAATATGAAAAACGAAAATCATACAATCGACCTTCCCCTTGCCGGTGTGGACAGCGAACATTGTGCGTTGATTGTTGACAAAGGATTAAGCAAAGTAGAAGGTATCAAAACACATAAAGTTGAGTTGAACAATAACAGGGCGGTTATCACAACCAACGACGAGCTGGAAACCATTCCGAAAGCAGTAAAAGCCATTAGAGATTTAGGTTACGATGTAGATACGGTGAAGAAAACATTTCCGGTATTAAACATGAGTTGTGCTTCCTGTGCCGCCAGTTCGCAGAGCACTTTGGAAAATACGCCGGGTGTAGTAAACGTTGCGGTAAATTATGCCAATGCATCGGCACAGGTAGAATATGTTCCAACTATTACCGATCCTCAAAAGATGAGAGCTGCATTACAGGGCATTGGTTACGATCTGATGATTGACGAAAGTGAAGAAGCGAAAGATGCGCTGGAAGAAGTGCACCGTAAAAAGTTTCAAACGCTAAAGAAAAGAACCATTGGCTCCATTGCGCTTTCTATACCGATCGTACTGATTGGAATGGTCTTTATGAATATTCCATATGCCAATTACATTATGTGGGCATTGGCAACTCCGGTAGTTTTGGTATTCGGCCAACAGTTTTTCATTGGCGCATGGAAGCAGGCAAAACACCGATCTGCTAACATGGATACATTGGTAGCATTGAGTACCGGTGTAGCGTATTTATTCAGTGTGTTCAATACGTTGTTTCCGCAAATTTGGGAAAGACACGGATTGGAAGCACACGTTTATTTTGAAGCTGCTGCTGTAGTGATTGCGTTTATTTTGTTAGGAAAAATGCTCGAAGAAAAAGCCAAAGGCAATACCTCTTCTGCGATTAAAAAATTGATGGGCTTACAACCGAAAACCGTAACGGTAGTACATCATGGTGGACATCAGATGGAAATGCCGATTGCATCTGTAAAGGTTGGAGATACTTTATTGGTAAAGCCGGGCGAAAAGATTGCTGTTGACGGAACGGTTACCACAGGAAACTCTTATGTTGATGAAAGCATGATCAGTGGCGAACCAATACCAGTAGAGAAAAAACAGGGTGAGAAAGTGTTTGCCGGAACGATCAATCAAAAAGGTAGTTTTCAATTTAAGGCAGATAAAGTAGGTGGTGACACGGTATTGGCACAAATTATTAAAATGGTGCAGGAAGCACAGGGGAGTAAAGCGCCGGTTCAAAAACTCGTCGATAAGATTGCCGGCATCTTTGTTCCTATTGTTATTCTCATTGCTATTCTTAGTCTTGTTGCCTGGGTGGTTTTAGGAGGCGATAATGGACTTACACAAGGTTTACTGGCAATGGTAACTGTGTTGGTGATTGCATGTCCGTGTGCTCTTGGTTTGGCAACACCTACAGCGATCATGGCAGGAGTTGGTAAAGGCGCAGAGAATGGAATTTTGATCAAAGATGCGGAAAGCCTTGAATTGTCTAAAAAAGTAAATGCTATTGTGTTGGATAAAACAGGCACTATTACCGAAGGAAAACCGGAAGTAGTTTCTGTTGCATGGAAGACAGGCGCAGAGGAGAAAGAATTATCGGGCCTGCTCTTCAGTATCGAACAGCAATCTGAACATCCGTTGGCAGAAGCAGTGGTTCGCTATTTTAAACAAAAGAATATTCAACAACCAATATCGCTTGACGATTTTGAAAGCATCACAGGAAAAGGCGTGAAGGTTGCCTATGCTGGCAATTCATATTTTTTAGGTAGTCCGGCTTTACTTAAATCTGTAAATATTCAAATTGAACAATCATTACAGAATACGGCTAATGAGTGGTTAGAAAAGGCGCAAACGGTTATTTGGTTGGCCGACAAACAAAATGCTTTAGCTGCTATTGCTATTGCTGATAAGATCAAACAAACATCTGTATCTGCTGTAAAAGAATTACAGGCAGCCGGGATTGAAGTGTACATGCTCACGGGTGATAACCAGCAAACAGCAAAAGCAATTGCTGTACAAGTTGGTGTTAAGCATTACAAAGCAGAGGTATTGCCCGCTGAAAAAGCCGCCTTTGTGAAAGAGTTGCAGCAAAAGGGGAAAACAGTGGCAATGGTAGGAGATGGCATCAACGACAGTAACGCTTTGGCGCAGGCAGATGTAAGTATAGCAATGGGAAAAGGCAGCGACATTGCAATGGATGTCGCGAAAATGACAATCATCTCCTCCGATTTAAGCAAGATCAGTAAAGCGATCAAATTGTCTAAACATACAGTGGCAACCATTAAGCAAAACCTATTTTGGGCATTTATCTATAATGTTATCGGGATACCAATTGCTGCAGGTATTTTATATCCCTTCACCGGATTTTTGTTAAACCCAATGATTGCCGGTGCAGCAATGGCTTTGAGTAGTGTAAGTGTGGTGAGCAACAGCTTACGGCTAAAATGGTTGAAACTATGATTAGCAATAAAGTATAACTCTTTTCTAAAATTGTGTAACACGACCGAAAGTACATTTAGGAACTTTGCATCATTAAAATAAATAACAAATATGAAAACAATAGAAGTAAAAACAAACATTATGTGTGGCTCTTGTATAGCCAAAGTAACACCGACATTAAATGAAGTAGCAGGTGAAAATAATTGGAAAGTAGATACTGCAAATCCAAAGAAAGTATTGACAGTAACTACTGAAAACCTGGATGAAAAAGACGTGATAAAAGCAGTGGAAAAAGCTGGCTACAAAGCCGAAAGCCTTTCATAATGCTGTTGGTAGCTAAGAAGTGACACCTTTTCAAAAGGTGTCACTTCTTTTACAGAATTGATTCAAAAGAAAAAAAATGAAAAGTATAGTTGGAATAATAGCATTAGCATTTGCCGGTACTTTTAATGCAAATGCACAACATGAGCATCACCAGGTGACGGATACCACGAAACCTAAAATGGAAATGTCTGATACGACACAGATGGACCACATGAATATGAACGACATGGATTCTGGTAAACCGATGAATCATCATATGAACATGAGCAATGCCTATTCGCTCAATCTGCCCATGAGCCGCAACGGTTCAGGAACCGGTTGGCTGCCCGATGCTTCGCCCATGTATGGTTACATGTTTCATTCATCAAAATGGATGTATATGTTGCATGGAAACTTGTTCCTGCGATACAATAACCAGGATTTTACCAACAAAGGTTCAAGAGGCAACAGCAAGGTAGATGTACCGGATTGGTTCATGTTTATGGGGCAAAGACGAGTAGGCAAAAATGGATTATTTCATTTCAGCGCCATGGTTTCTTTAGATGCTCCTTTAGGTGGCGGTAGCGGTTATCCATTGCTTTTTCAAAGTGGTGAAGCTTATAAAGGAAAAGCTATTGTTGACCGTCAGCATCCACACGATTTATTTTCTGAATTATCCGTAAGCTATTCACAGGCATTATCGAAAAAAGCAGATGTATTTGTATATGTTGGTTACCCCGGAGAACCGGCATTGGGTCCGGTGGCGTTTATGCATCGTCCTTCAGCACTCGGTAATCCCGATGCGCCTATTTCTCATCATTGGATAGATGCAACACACGTCACCTTTGGGGTAGCAACAGTTGGCATCCGCTATGGTCAGTTTAAATTAGAAGGTTCATCTTTCACTGGAAGAGAGCCGGACGAAAACAGGTATGATTTTGATAAACCACGTTTCGATAGCTGGAGCGGAAGACTTTCTTTCAATCCATCCAATAATTGGGCTTTGCAGGTGTCGCACGGTTTCATCAGAAATCCTGAGCTGTTACATGCCGGTGAAGACGTAAACCGAACAACAGCATCCGCTATTTATAGTAAACCGTTTGTAAACAACAGCATTTTGAATGCAACCGTAGTGTGGGGAATGAACAAAACAGCAGGGCACAGTGGGGAAAATGCTGTACTGGTAGAAGCAGAATGGAGAAGAAATAAATTAGCCATACATAGCAGGTACGAATGGGCTCAAAAAGGAATAGAAGAGCTTTCTTTAGATGAAGATAATTTTGGGCATGATGCGGTCTTTCCGGTTAATGCTTTAACACTTGGATTTAATTATGACCTGCTTAAGATAAGACAAACAAAGCTGGCAGGTGGAAGTCAAATTACATTCTACCATGCGGATAAAAGATTAGACCCTTTATACGGTAAAAACCCGATGGCGATAGAGGTTTATTTACGACTATATCCTGGAATGATGCGAATGAAAGGGGGAAAATAATAGGCGTATTGTTTAATCTATCATTTGATTTTGTTCGCCAACAACAGATATTCTATTCATCTTCGTTGTCTCACTCACTTGTACTTTTGCAATAATAGCAGCATAAAAAATAAAGCGATATACAAGGGAAAACTATTCGGAAGAATTTAATAAAGATGTAATTGGGTGTTTGGAATTGAATTTCGGACAGTTGCAAACAGAGTTAAAAGACGACAAAGCACTTGAAATTGAACGGATATACGTGTTAAAAGAATTTTATGGAAAAAAGACAGGGCAATTGCTCTATGAGAAAGCAATACAAATTGCAAGAGAGAAAAATGCGGAATATATTTGGTTAGGTGTTTGGGAAGAAAATCAAAGGGCAATAAGCTTTTATAAGAAAAATGGATTTGTTGAATTTGATAAGCACCTTTTTAAATTGTGCAGTGATGAACAGATTGATATAATGATGAAACTACAATTGACAGGCGAATGAGAATTTATTTTACAAAACAAAACCGGGCGGTAATACAGCTTGTGCTTATTAAGTACTTACGCAGCTTCTTTTCGAAAACCATTCTATGATCATTCCTTCCAATCTAAAAAAAGGCGATACCATAGGCATTGTTTGTCCTTCCGGTTTTATGCCCATTGAAAATGTACAGGCTTGCCTCGATGTTTTGCAACAGTGGGATTACAATATAAAAATTGGTAAAACAGTTGGACATCAGTTCAATTATTTTTCAGGCACAGATGAAGAGCGGTTGGACGATATTCAATACATGCTGGATGATGCTGAAGTAAAAGCAATCTTTTGTGCAAGAGGCGGCTACGGGCTGAGCAGGATAATTGATAAGATTGATTTCACCACATTTCTCCAGCAACCAAAATGGATAATTGGTTATAGCGATATAACTGTTTTGCATGCACATCTTAATTCGGTTCTTCACGTAGCTTCCATCCATTCGCCAATGGCTTCTGCTTTTAATGATAACGGTTATCAGAACAAATATGTTCAATCTTTAAAAAAGGTACTGTCGGGAGAATGTTATCAACATTCATCTTCTTCTCATCCCTTCAATAAAAAAGGCATTACAACGGCAGAATTGGTTGGAGGCAATCTTGCTTTACTAGCACATTTAGTCGGTTCCGTTTCTGAACCGGATACCGATAATAAAATTCTTTTTATAGAAGACATTGGGGAATACATTTATAACATTGACCGCATGATGCTGCAGTTGAAACGGGCAGGTAAATTAGATAATTTAAGCGGCCTGATCGTAGGAAGTTTCACCGAAATGAAAGATACAACTGTTCCTTTCGGGCAAACCGTTTATGAATGTATTTATGATAAAGTGAAAGAATATAGTTATCCTGTTTGTTTCGATTTTCCTGTCGGCCATATCGATAAAAATTATGCACTAAAATGTGGTTTGAAACATCGGCTTTCTGTTGAAGAAAATATGGTTTCCTTACAGGAACATGCATAAGAAATCTTCGGCATAGTATTTTCTTTTGGTTATAAAATGTTTCTTATGCAAGATGCTGGCGAAAAATCAAACAATACTGATCCTATTAACAAAAAACATGAAGTGCAGAAAAGCAACGATCCTCGTATTGACCAGGATTTTGAAAACTTTCCTCACGGTACTTCTAAAGAAAATATTATCAATCCAAAAACAGAAACTGAGTTTAAAACGGCAGATGCAGAAGACGTAAAGAAGAGAGACGAAGAAAAAGATGACAACATCAGTGAAATTGAGTCGGATGGTTCCGGTGGAGCTTTCGAATCAACTGAAGAAGTGGCGCATAATTATGGTAAGAACACCGATGTTGAAAAAAACAGGAATATGGAAGGAGCAGAAGATTATTAGCATTAAGATTTTTGCTGCTATTCTTTGAGTAAACAAAGGTTTAGCTTATTTTCGGTTTATGAGTGATTTGAATTTGCTGATAATTATTGCCGTTACCCTTTTACTGATTGGTTTTTTTGCAGGTATCGAAATTGCTTTTATCAGTGCCAACCGGTTAAACATCGAGCTGAAGAAAAAACAAGGACGAACCAGCGGCCTCATCCTTTCACATTTTATGGAAGAGCCGGCAAAATTTTTAGGCACTTGTCTTATAGGCGTTAACCTTTTTTTAGTTATTTATGTTTTGCTTTTCAGCCAACTAATGAACAGCACCTTGTGGTCTATACCCATGTTAGCTAACATTGAAAACCCCTATATCAAACTTCTGATCAATACACTTCTTTCCACCTTGGTTGTACTAATATTAGCAGAATTTATTCCCAAAGCAATTTTCCGGGCAAAAAGCGATGTACTGCTTGTGTTTTTTGCTTCCATCACCAACTTTTTTTACAAGATATTTTATCCTATAGCATCCGTTTTTGTAAGTCTTTCACAAGGCATTTTAAAATATCTTTTTAATGTTAGAATTAAAGACAAGAACGAACCTTTTTCAAAAGTTGATCTTGAACATTTTTATCAACAAACAAGGGAACAGGATGAAGATAATCAAGACCTGAACAAAGAACTTTTTGAAAATGCTTTATCCCTTCCTAAGGTAAAAGTGCGGCAATGTTTGGTGCCACGAACAGAAGTGGAAGCGATTGATATAAAAACATCCATTGCAGAAGCAAGGAAAAAGTTTATGGACAGCAAGCTTAGCCGCATTGTTGTCTATGATGCCAATATTGATAACATACAAGGTTACATTCACCAGTTAGATCTTTTTAAACGACCCGAAAATATCGAATCTATACTTTTACCTATTCCTGCCATTCCCGAAAGCATGAGTGCCACAGATCTTATTACTAAATTTTCTACAGAAAGAAAAAGCATTGCTTGGGTAGTGGACGAATTTGGTGGTACTGCAGGCATAGTAACAATGGAAGATGTTCTGGAAGAGATTTTCGGTGAGATAAAAGATGAGTATGATGAAGAAGAGTTTATAGAAAAACAGGTTGCGGAAAACGAATATATTTTTTCGGGAAGATTGGAACTTGACTATTTAAAAGAGCGTTACAGTTTCGAATTTCCTAATGAGGAATCAGAAACTTTGTCCGGTTATATTATCAACGAGCATGAAACCATCCCCAAACTGAAGGAAAGAATCATTCTTGATCATTACGAATTTGATATTTTAAGTGTAAGCGACACAAGGATCGAAATGGTGAAAATGAAAGTGCTGCGTTAAAACAACACGATGCTATTTCAGTTTCTTTTATAAATCCTTTTCTTTATCGAATACCTTCAGCACATAACTTTGCTGCCTCAAGCGATTTTTTAAACTAATGGCAAAATCTTTATTAAACCGGGGCGGTCATCTCGAAAATGCAGAAATGTCTTTTATTGACCATCTCGAAGCGTTGCGCTGGCACATTATTCGTTCTGTTATCGCCATTCTTGTATTAGCAGCTATAATTTTTATATATCGCGACTGGATATTTGATAATATTATAGCAGGTCCTATCAATCCTGATTTTGTTAGTTATGCCGCTCTCTGCAACTTCAGCCATTTTATACATGCAGGTGATGCACTTTGCCTTAAAAGTATTCACATCGAAATGCAAACAACCACTTATGGTGGTCAATTTTTAAGCAGTATCACTATTGCTTTGGTAGGCGGTGTAATTGCAGCATTTCCATATATTTTCTGGGAGTTCTGGCGTTTTGTAAAACCGGCGCTTAAACCAAAAGAATTAAGGAATACACGGTTTATCATCTTTTGGGTTTCCTTTTTCTTTTTCACAGGGGCCGCTTTTGGTTATTTTATTTTAGGCCCTTTCACCTTTAACTTTCTTGGAAGTTTTACTTTAGGCACTAAACAAATGCTTACAACGAGACCAACTTTACAGGATTATCTCGATAATCTCACCAACATTATTTTAGGTTGCGGTCTCGCCTTTGAATTGCCCGTGCTTGCTTCTGTTCTTACACGCATCGGGCTTATAACACCAATGTTTTTACGTTCATCAAGAAAATATGCGATCGTTGTTATATTGTTTGTAGCCGCTATCATTACACCAAGTCCCGACTGGATAAGTCAGTTGATCGTATTTACGCCGTTGTTTTTATTATACCAGTTAAGCATCGTTGTTTCCACAAGAGTGTATAAGAAACAGCAGGAAGAGGATGAAAATCCAACATGGGATTAAATTTATTGATCTTTAAAACAGCTTGCTATGCAATTCTTTGTAAGAGTTTTTACGGTGTTCTTGCTTGTGCTCTCTTTAACGCAACTAAATGCGCAGGATTATCTTAAAATTTATAAAGATGCTATTGTTGTAGATACACATAATGATTTTCTAAGCTCTGCCGTGGAAAAACAGTATGCTTTTGATGATGACCTTCGTAACAAGATGAACATTGAAGGGTTACCGGTGCAAACCGATCTGCAAAGAATATTGAAATCCGGTATTGATGTTCAGGTATTTTCAGTTTTTTGTGATGAGAATTTTGGTAAAGGCACAGCGTTTAAAAGAGCGAATGCAGAGATAGATACTTTATATGCGATCGTTAACCGCAATCAGGATAAGATGATGATCGTTACCGATCCACAGCAATTGCAACAGGCAGTTAACCAACATAAACTTGCTGCAATGCTTGGTGTGGAGGGTGGGCACATGATAGAAGATAATCTTGATTATTTAGACAGTCTTTATAAACGCGGCGCACGTTATATGACATTAACGTGGAATAATTCTACTTCCTGGGCAACCTCTGCTTCAGATGAATCACATGACAGCGCTTTACAACAACTAAAGGGATTGAATGATTTTGGGCGGCAAGTAGTAAAGCGAATGAATGAATTAGGGATGATGGTGGATCTTAGTCATGTAGGTGAAAGAACATTTTGGGATGCTATCAAAACCACAACAAAACCGGTGCTTGTTTCGCACAGCGATGCTTATGCGCTTAACCCTGTTCCCCGCAATCTAAAAGACGATCAGATAAAAGCAGTTGCAAAAAATGGAGGCGTGATTGATGTAAATTTTTTCTCCGGTTTTGTGGATAGTAATTATAATAAACGCAATAGAGATTTTCTTGTGAAACACAAAGCAGAAAGAGATTCACTGCTTGCTTTGAATATGAATATAGATGAAGCAAATGGTTATCTCTATAACAAATATAAAAGCGAGGCAGAAGCAATGCGTCCACCGCTTTCCCTCCTCATTGATCACATAGATTATCTTGTTAAATTAGCCGGGGTGAATCATGTTGGTCTGGGCAGCGATTTCGATGGTATTCCTTCTTCCACACAAGAATTGAATGATGTAACGGATATGCCCCTAATAGCAAAAGAACTATTAAATCGCGGTTATTCTAAAAACGATATTCAAAAAATTTTAGGGGGTAATTTCGTAAGAGTATTTAAAGCTAATACAAAGCAATAATATTTTACAATTCCGGCATTTTCAGCATCAATTTAATTTACAGAAAATAAAAAAACCAGTCAATATTCTTGAACTGGTTTTTAGAACAAATAATATAAAAGTTAGTTGCCATATTCACTCAAAAATTTGATACGCATGATCTTTAACTGTTCCCAGTTATAATCGCTGTCTTCAAGTTCTTCCTGCGCCACCTGTAACGAAGATGTTTCGCAACTGCGGAAATAATCGATTATTTCATCCTGTTCTTCATCGTCAAGCATATCATCTATCGCATAATTCAAATTCAATTTTGTTCCACTTGCAACAATGGTTTCCATTTCTTCAAGTAGCGAATCTAAACGAAGATCTTTGTTGCGGGCAATGGTTTCAAGCGGGATTTTCTTATCAACATTCTGAATAATGTAAATCTTGTTGCTGCTTTTGTTCGCAACACTTTTCATTATAAAGTCATCAGGCTTCACAATATCATTTTCCTCTACATATCTTGTTATCAATTCTATAAATGGCTTTCCATAACGCAACGCTTTTCCCTTACTTACGCCCTGGCATTTTTCAAGTTCGGCCATTGAAGTAGGGTACATGGTTGCCATATCCTGGAGTGAAGATTCAAGAAATAAAACAAATGGCGGCAATCCTTTTTTCTTCGCTTCTTTTTGACGGAGTTCTTTCAGCATTTCAAACAGCTTTTCATCAGCTGCAGCGCCTGCATTACCAGCGCCTTCTGTTTCTTCATCGTCTTCATTTGCATCTTCAAATAAATTATTCAAAACAATGGTGAAGGATGATGGCTTCTTGATGAACTTCTCACCTTGTTCGGTCAGCTTCAGCAATCCATATTCTTCAATATCTTTTCTAATAAAATTTGCCAGTAATAATTGACGTATCAAGCTGTTCCAGAAATGTTCATCTTTATCTTTTCCGCTACTAAAAACCTCAAGGTTCTGGTGCTGATACATGTTTATCTGTGGCGTTAATTTGCCTGTTAAAATATTCACAGTGTATTCAGCAGGAAACCGTCCATCCAATGCCTTTACTACTTTCAGCACTTTAACCGCTTCGTCTTTCGTTTCAATCTTTTCTTTCGGGTGTAAACAGTTATCGCAGTTACCGCAATTTTCTGTATGCCATTCTTCACCGAAATAATGCATCAAAACTTTTCGGCGGCAAACAGAAGTTTCTGCAAAAGCGATAGTTTCATTAATCAATTGGGCACCTACTTCTCTTTCACTTAATGGTTTATCACGCATTAAATGTTCAAGCTTTGCTACATCTTTATGTGAATAATACAAAAGACATTTACCTTCCAAACCATCACGTCCTGCACGACCCGTTTCCTGGTAATAATTCTCAATGGATTTTGGAATATTGAAGTGAATAACAAACCTGATATCCGGTTTATCAATACCCATTCCGAAAGCGATGGTTGCAACAATTACCTGCACATCTTCATTCAGGAACTGATCTTGCCTTTCAGCTCTTAATTTTGAGTCAAGGCCTGCATGATAAGCTACTGCTTTAATGTTATTGGCAACCAACAATTCTGCGAGCTCTTCTGTTGTTTTGCGATTAAGTGTGTAGATAATTCCACTTTTTCCTTTGTTTTGGGAGATAAATCGAACAATACTTTTTACGGTTTGTTCTTTCTTCACTTTCGGCACAATTTCGTAATAAAGATTACTGCGATTAAATGAAGAGATATAAATATTCGGATCACGTAATCCAAGATTTTTTACAATGTCACTTTGAACTTTAGGTGTTGCGGTTGCAGTTAATGCAACAACGGGAATATCAGGATTAATGATGTCCATCATTTCCCGCAATCTTCTGTATTCAGGACGAAAATCATGGCCCCATTCAGAGATACAATGTGCTTCATCCACAGCAAAGAAAGATATCTTCAAATCACTGAAAAAATCAAGATTTTCCTGTTTTGTCAGTGTTTCCGGCGCAACATATAAAAGCTTTGTTTTTCCGGTTAACAGATCTTCTTTTACTTCTTTTATCTGGCCTTTATTAAGCGATGAATTAAGAAAGTGTGCAACGTTATCTTTTTCGCTGTAACCCCTTACAAGGTCCACCTGGTTTTTCATTAAAGCAATAAGTGGACTTACTACAATAGCACAACCATCGAGCATAAGCGCAGGCAGTTGATAACAAAGGCTTTTACCGCCCCCGGTTGGCATTATAACAAAGGTATCGTTACCATTTAAAAGGCTGTTGATAGCTTCTTCCTGGCGGCCTTTAAAGTGTTCAAAACCAAAGTGCGTTTGAAGATGAGAATGAATATTGTAAGAACCGTTTACCGGCGTTGTAAGTGTGGTAGTATTTCTTTTGCTAACTTTTTTTCCGTTAGTACTTTTTGATTTTTCAGAGCTTGCAGATTTTGCAGCCACCGGGGTTTTTCGTGTACTTGTTGACATGATTTTATTTGTTTCCTTTCCTCTTTTCGAGCATCAAAATTGATAGTAAAATACTGATTATTATAGGATTATTATGTTAAAATAATGATCGGAAAACTAACAGTATTTAGTTTTGGCTTCTTACAGCCTGTGCTTTTTAAGGGCTACGAAATTAATAAACGAAAGGGGTATTACAGAATACTTAGTTTGTTAAAGTTTAACTTTGCCGCCGATGAGTTCAGATATTCGAAAAACAGCTATAGAAACTATTCGCCAGGAAGCAGAATCCGTAGCCGCATTGATTAATTATGTTGATGATTCGTTTGAAGAAGCGGTGAAATTACTTCATTCAAGTAAAGGAAGAGTGGTGATAACTGGCATTGGCAAGAGTGCTATTGTGGGAGAAAAAATTGTCGCAACTTTTAATTCAACCGGAACGCCGGCTTTGTTCATGCATGCCGCAGATGCCATTCATGGAGATTTGGGCATGATACAGAAAGAAGATGTAGTTATCATCATTAGCAAAAGCGGCGACAGTTCTGAAATTAAAGTTCTAACGCCACTTATAAAAAATTTTGGAAATAAGATCATTGCGATTGCAGGCAATATGCAATCTTACATAGTTCAACATGCAAATATTGTTATCAATTCAACCGTAAATAAAGAAGCTTGCAGCAATAATCTTGCACCGACAAGCAGTACAACAGCGCAAATGGTAATAGGCGATGCATTAGCGGTTTGCTTAATGCAACTGAATGGGTTTACCGGAAAAGATTTTGCAAAATACCATCCCGGAGGAAATTTAGGTAAACGCCTGTATCTTAAGGTGGATGATTTATATAAACAGAACAGCAAACCAAAAGTTTTACCCGGTGCTCCTATGAAAGAAGTAATTGTTGAAATTTCACATAGCAGGTTAGGCGTTACCGCCGTATTAGATGAACAAAGTAAAGTGAAAGGTATTATTACAGATGGTGATGTGCGTAGAATGCTTGAAAAAACCGACAATATAAGTGGAATAAAAGCAGAAGATATTCTAACATTGCATCCGAAAACGATACAGCCGGGAGTGTTAGCTATTGAAGCGCTGGAAGTTTTAAAACAAAACGATATAAGCCAATTGATAGTTACAGATGAAGATCAAACCTATCTTGGTGTATTGCATTTACACGATCTTATTAAGGAAGGAATCATATAAAAGAAGATAACACAATCAGCATGAACCAGCATCATTACGTGGCTATTATGGCCGGAGGGATCGGAAGCCGTTTTTGGCCAAAAAGCCGTTCTTCTTACCCTAAACAATTTATTGATATTCTCAGCTCAGGAAAAACCCTCATCCAAAGTACTTTTGAAAGGTATGCGCAATTTATTCCCAAAAAAAATATTTTTGTTGTTACTTTTAATGAATACGAATTAATCGTAAAAGAACAACTGCCTGAATTGCCTTTAGAAAACATTGTGTCAGAACCGAGCAGGAAAAACACTGCTCCCTGCGTTGCTTATATATCTTTCAAATTGATGCAGAAAGATCCTGACGCTACTTTAATTATTGCACCAAGCGATCATCTTGTTTTAAATACAGAGGAATTTCAAAAAGTTTCGCTGGCCGCGTTAGATTTTGCCAAAGAATACAATGCACTGGTAACGCTTGGCATCAAACCAACTTATCCAAACACTGGTTACGGCTATATCCAGCATGAATTAAACTCTGCAGCGGATAATGTTTATAAAGTAAAAACCTTTACAGAAAAACCTGATATTGATTTAGCAAGAACTTTTTTCACCAGCGGTGATTTTTTATGGAATGCAGGCATCTTTATTTGGACCGTGAAAGATGTTTTGGAAGCCTTCGAACAATATCAGCCTGAAATGTTTGAAGTGTTTTCATCAGAGAGAGATAGCTTTAATTCAGATAACGAAGCAAAGGCAATTGACCGCATTTATCCTTTATGCACAAACATCTCCATTGATTATGCCATCATGGAAAAAGCAAACAATGTATATGTTATTCCTTCTTCGTTTGGTTGGAGCGATCTTGGTACCTGGAACAGTGCTTACGACAACCTTGAAAAAGATTATCTCGGCAATGCTGTTTCTGCCAATAATGTTATCGTAATTGATGCAGTAAAATGTATGGTATCTGCGCCTGACGATAAACTGCTTGTGCTGCAGGGCTTAAACGATTTTATTGTAGTGGATACAAAAGATGTTTTATTAATTTGTCAAAAGGAAAAAGAGCAGGAAATCAAAGAATATGTAGCAGAAGTAAAACGAAACAAAGGTGATAGATTTTTGTAGTTTTTGAGGTAACTCATTTCCCTGTTCTGTTCTTTGTTCAGTAATGCCGATAAATTCTTAAAAAGTATTGCTTCTTAACAAACCATTGTTCTTATTTATTTAAAAAAAATCATTTTATATACTTATCTTTGCGCCGTTAATGAGTTTACAGTCTTTAGTAATTGAACGATCTTTATCTGCTACGCACAAACTGCTAATAGTTAGTCTTTCTTTACACCTGTTTTTTCTCACATTTTTTTATTTAAATTATATTTATTAGTAATGAACATTTATGTTTCAAACTTAAGCTTCAATGTAGAAGATGATGACTTAAGAGGTTTTTTTGAAGAGTATGGTGAAATTACTTCTGCTAAAGTAATCACCGATAAATTTACACAACGCAGCCGTGGTTTTGGGTTTGTAGAAATGCCTGATGAAACTGCTGCTCAAAAAGCTATCAGCGAATTAGACGGCGCCACTGTTGAAGGAAGAACAATCCGTGTTAATGTTGCTAAACCAAGAGAAGAAAAGAGCAGGAACAATAACCGCTCTTTCAGTAATAGCAATAGCAACAGGTGGTAATATTTACTTTGCGAAATGATCAAAAAAAGAGAGCCAAGGTTCTCTTTTTTCATATAATAATGACTTCGTTGTTTACTTATTGCCAAACATACCGCCTAATTTTCCGGCAGCACCTGAAATAGTATCCTGTACATTCTTGCCACTTAAAGCAGCATCAATTTGCTGGTGCAAAGATTCAGGTAGTTTACCCTTGATAAAATTCAAAACATATTGAACAGCTTCCTGTGCTTTATCTTCAGGTAAGTTCAGTTTTTGTTTCAGGGTATCAATTAATTTCCTGCATAAATTTTTCAATTTGAGTTATTAAATAAAACGCTTATTACTTCTTCGAATGCAATCCTATCATATTCCCTTCTGTATCTTCTATCAATGCAATAAAACCAAATTCACCTATATCCTGTTTTGATCTCATAATTTTACCACCTGCAGCTTCCACACGGCCTAATTCTGCATTAATTTCTTCAGTATTAAAATATACCAGTGTTCCTCCCAGGCCAGGTTGTGCGGCATCCATTTTAACCAATGCACCACTTGCACCATTTTCATTTTCATCATTTGAAAAAACAGCATACTTCATCTCCGGATGGCGCTCATTATCCATAGGAATATCCATCAGTTCACATTTAAACACTTCTGTATAAAATTTCTTCGCCCTGTTAAAGTCTGAAGTATAAATTTCAAACCAGTTAACTGCATTTTTCATCCCAAAACTTTTATTGCTTTTAAGGTAACTTGTTGTTTTATTCTTATCAAATCGGCAGTTTATAAAATGCCCGGCTATTAAGTACCGGGCAATTCATTTTAGTCATGTCCTTCCAGCTTTACAAGTTTATTGTATAAACCGAGAATCAAAAGAGAAGGAGCCCATTGCCCTACAAACTGGCTTTCTGATTTTTTGCCAAGTATCTGCAGTGTAAGTGAAGCTGCCATAGCGCCTAATGCTGTCCACAAAAAAACATCTGAAGGCAGTTTTGCTGTTTGTTCTTCAATAGCCGAAGCAACTTTACCTTCCTTGTGTTCTGGATTAAAATTGGTACTCATAAAAACCCTCCTTGTTTTATGGTTTGTAAATGAAGAATAAGAAGTTTCAATTTTCTTGCCAAGCTGTAATGTTTGAAAAACCGGGAAACCTTTCTTCCACAAACTCCCCAAAGCCATTGTTAAGAGTGATTATTATCTCTGCAAGAGAAAGTTTTTGCTCACCTGATTAAAAATAAAAGCAACAACCTTATTAAAGACTATTGGAATTCTTTAAATTCATAAAAACGTTTCCTGTTTCTGTTCGGCAATAAAGGAGCGTATTATGTAGTTTTACAAATCAATATGTCTAATCCCAACCTAAATAATTCCAAGTCAAATTTATCACCGGGTGAGAAAGAATTTGAGAATACGATACGTCCGAAAGAGATCGTTGAGTTTGCGGGCCAGGCAACGCTGATAGAAAATCTTGTCATTTTTATCAAAGCAGCAAAGATGCGTGGCGATGCATTGGATCATATTTTATTTCATGGACCTCCGGGGCTTGGTAAAACAACTTTAAGCAGAATTGTTGCAAACGAACTTGGGGTAAATATAAAAGAAACTTCAGGACCTGTTATTGAAAAGCCGGGTGATCTTGCAGGCTTGCTCACCAACCTCGAACCAAATGATGTGCTATTTATTGATGAGATACATCGTTTAAGTACTGTTGTAGAAGAATATTTATATGCCGCGATGGAAGATTTCAGGATTGATATTATGATTGACAGCGGCCCTAATGCAAGAAGTATTCAATTAAACTTAAATCCTTTTACATTAATTGGCGCAACAACAAGAAGCGGTTTATTAACGGCGCCTTTATTATCAAGATTTGGCATTAAATCAAGACTTGAGTATTACAATGCACAAATCCTTAAAAAGATCATTGAAAGAAGCGCGGCTATTTTGAATGTGCCAATAACAGAAGATGCTGCTTTTGAAATTGCAAGAAGAAGCCGAGGCACACCGCGTATTGCAAACAGTTTGTTGCGAAGAGTTAGAGATTTTGCACAGGTTTTAAATGATGGACAAATTGATATGGGCATTACACAACATGCTCTAAAAGCCTTAAATGTAGATGAACATGGTTTGGATGAAATGGATAACCGGATACTATCAACAATAATTGAAAAATTTAAGGGCGGTCCGGTTGGCATTACAACTATTGCAACAGCAGTAGGTGAAGAGCCGGGAACTTTGGAAGAAGTTTACGAACCTTTTTTAATACAGGAAGGTTTTATACAACGAACTCCGCGGGGAAGAGAAGTAACTTATAAAGCATACGAACATTTAGGAAAATCTAAACCAAGAGATGATGGACAATCATCTTTATTTATCTAAACCTGTTCAACCGGATGTTACTCCAATTAAAAAGTTTAGATGAATGATAATGGAGCTTCTTTCTTATCCATTTTCTTATCATAAAAAAGCCGATCAGGGCTGTTATCCAGCCGCATAATACACCTCCTGCCAATCCGTAAACAAAAACATGGCTGAAGGATAAATCAAAATTGCCTATAACATTTATCAAAGCCAGGAAAATAATACCGGCAGATGCACCTAAAATGCCGGAAAGCAGCAACACAAAATTTTTGATAAGTTTCATTTCCGATTTTATTATGTATTCTCAAATTAAGTACCACTGCTCTAAAAACGAAAAAGCTCATGTTATATTGACATGAGCTTCTGTTATTTTTATAAAACTTCTTATTATGGCGCTACGAGTCTGAATCCGTTACCATGAATATTTACAATTTCAATATTACTGTCGTCCTTTAAATATTTACGCAACTTTGCAATATAAACGTCCATGCTGCGGCCATTGAAATAAGTATCGCTGCCCCATATTTTTTTCAAAGCACGTTCTCTTGGGAGGAGATCATTCTTATGCTCAGCCAGCATTTTCAGCAACTCATTTTCTTTGGGAGATAAAGTCTGTGTTGTATTATCATGACTTAATTGACGCAGTTTTGGATTGAAGTGATAAGAACCAAGATCAAATTCAAGATTTTCACTTTCTTTATTGATCTCTTCGTTGCGCTTCAATATCGCTTTAATCTTCATCAATAGAACTTCGCTGTCAAAAGGTTTAGTGATATAATCATCAGCGCCTAATTTATATCCCTGTATAATGTCTTCCTTCATCGTTTTAGCGCTTAAAAAGAATAAAGGAATATCAGGATCAATATCACGGATTTCTTCCGCAAGGGTAAATCCGTCCATATTCGGCATCATCACATCAAGCAGGCAGATATCATATTTTTCACGCTGAAAAGCGGCAAGGCCAAGACGGCCGTCTCTTTCCAATGTAACGTCATAATCATTCAGTTCGAGGTAATTTTTCAGCACCATTCCCAGGTTCGTATCATCTTCACATAAAAGTATCTTGTATTTCTTGCCTTCCATAAATATCGTTTTTATTGTGTATAAAATTAATCCATTTCCGTGCCATTACAAACACTAAATAAGAATTTGTTAAAGATACATGATTGTTTAACAAGGTAATAGGATGAAAGCTAAGGTTGAGAGGTTAAGGTTTACTTTTGCCATAGAAAAGATTGTTTATGTTGTTAACATCAGATAATAAATTGAAGAAATTAATTGTAATAGGAGACAGGATTTTAATAAAACCCCAACAGCCAAATGACCGCACTTCCACAGGTTTGTATTTACCACCCGGCGTGCAGGAAAAAGAGAAAGTGCAGCAGGGAATCGTTATAAAAACGGGACCGGGATATGTTATTCCTTTACCTGTTGAAGATGAGCCATGGAAAAATGAAGAAGAAAAAGTAAAGTATGTGCCTCTGCAGGCAAAAGAAGGAGATCTTGCTATCTTTATTTTAGGTGGTGCAACAGAAGTTATGTATGAAGGTGAAAAATATTTTATCGTTCCGCAGAGTGCTATTTTAATGTTGGAAAGAGATGAAGATTTTTAAATTGAAGATAAAGTTTTTATTTTCTTTATAGCTGATCAAGAACTTTGATATAATTTTTTATCAATAAACTCCAGTCATGTTTTTTTGCCCATTTAATTGCATTGGCTGAATAGAAACCATAATCAGAGATTATTTCTTCTAAAGCCTGAACAATTGCTTCTGTGTTTTTTGCGTCAACAAGAATACCCGTTTTATAATTATCTATCGCATCTTCCAAACCGGTGTTTAGTGAACCGATGGCAGGCAATCCTAACGCATTTGCTTCGAGCACTGCAATACCAAAACCTTCAACATCACCATAACTTGTATTGTTACTAAGCATCAGTTTAACGTGGGTATGTTTTAATAGATTGATAAGTTCAGTTGTAGAAGCAACACCATGAAAAGTTATATTTTTTTCAACTGATAACCTTTTCGCAGCATCATTTAATTGCTGCTGTATAACAGGTTTGCCTACGATGTGATAATGTATTTTAGAAAAATATTTCAATAATTCAGGCATTGCATTTATCACATTTATCTGTCCTTTTCTTTCAGACTGACTGCCAACCGTTATTAATTCTATATTTTCTTCAGGTTCAATTTTTTTTTCCTGAAGATGTGGTTCAAATTCTTTTATGTCAATTCCATTTGGAATAACAAGAATGTTTTGTTTGTCTTTTATGCTTTCGGGCAATAAATTTTTTGTGAATTGAGATACCGCAATAATGCTATCAAATTTCTGCAATGCGCTTTTGGTTAACAATCTATCTCTTTTCTGCGGCAGAAGTAATTCCGTTCCATGAACGATTGCAACAAACTTTTTGTTTTTATAAAATTTTTTTAAAGCATTTGCAGTCCATATAGAAAACTTTCCACTGCAGATAATAACATTAGCATTTTTTGCATGATACAACGCTTTTACTATTCTTTCTGCATAAGTAAAAGGCGTAAACGCTGAACGCTTTACGGGATAAAACTTAAAAGAATTATCTTTTTGAAATGTGTGTAATTGTTCTTTATCAACGTTAATAATATCCGCTACTACAGCTACATCAAAATTTTCTTTCGATAAATATTTTGCAATATGATAGGCATGCTTTCCTATCCCCCCTACATTGGGAGGAAACTCAGAAGAAATGATCAGAATCTTTTTTGTTGAAGAATCGGCCATCTATTAGCTAAAATAGAAAGGTTACATTTAATCGCCCTTATAAATCTCGATTTATGAAGTTTAATTTGAGATAATTAATTCCCTATCGAATTGTAACTTACGCTTCTAACCATTTCGACTATGAAATACAAATTTCTTTTGCTTGTTTTTATCGCTTATTGCTCAGCTTTATCAGCGCAAAAAATACTCACCATATCAAAAGAAAAATTGAAGGATAAAATTCGTGGCGGATGGGCAGGACAAACTATTGGTGTAACCTTTGGTGGCCCTTATGAATTTCGTTTCAATGGTACTTTTATACAGGATTATCAGCCTTTGTTATGGTATGATGGTTACCTGAAAAACACCATGACTAATAATCCCGGTTTGTACGATGATATTTATATGGATCTCACTTTTGTTGACATCCTCGAACGTTATGGTTTGGATGCACCTGTTGATTCTTTTGCTAACGCTTTCGCCAATGCGGGTTATACTTTGTGGCACGCCAATCAATCTGCACGATATAATATTTTAAATAACATAAAACCACCGCATTCAGGTGAATGGCAATACAATCCTCATGCAGATGATATAGATTACCAGATAGAATCAGATTTTGCGGGATTAATGTCTCCGGGAATGCCTAATTCCGCTGCCACTATCAGCAATAAAATTGGTCATATTATGAATTACGGCGATGGCTGGTACGGCGGTGTATTTGTAGGAAGCATGTATGCCTTGTGCTATACCTCTGATAACGTAGAAGACATTGTCATGAATGCATTGCAGAGTATTCCCGAACAATCGCAATTTTACCAATGTATTTCTGATGTTATTGTATGGCATAAAAGATTTCCGGACGACTGGCATCAAACATGGTTTGAGTTACAGAAGAAGTGGTCTTCGGATATTGGTTGCCCTGACGGCGTTTTTAATGCTTTTAATATTGATGCAAAAATCAACGCAGCTTATGTTGTTTTAGGGTTGCTGTACGGCGATATGGATTTTGGTAAAACAATAGAAATTGCTGCACGTGCAGGCCAGGATGCAGATTGTAATCCTTCAACTGCTGGTGGTATTTTGGGCTGTTTACTTGGTTATGATAAAATTCCCGATTACTGGAAAATGGGATTGAAAGAGGCGGAAGATATCAATTTCAAATACACAACCATGTCGCTAAACCAGGTGTACCTGCTTAGTTATAAACATGCACTGGAAATGATACAACGTTATGGCGGTACAATTGGCGATCAATCTGTAACCATCGCTGTACAACAACCGTTGCCGATGCGTTTTGAGCAAAGCTTTGAAGGGCTAAAACCTGTTAATAAAGTTTCATTGTGGAATAATAGTGTAACGAAACTTGACTTTAGTTTTGAAGGCATTGGTTTTGTCTTAAAGGGTGAAGCGATAAAAAAGGAAAATGTTCCGGATATGATTTTAAAAGTACAGGTAATCATTGACAGCAATGCTGCAGAAATTATTTCTATGCCAACGGATTATCTTGTACGCAGAAACGATATTTACTGGAAATACAATTTACCTCCTGGTAAACACAAAGTGCAAATTCAGTTGCTGAATCCTTCAGAGAGCTATGATTTGCGTTCTTACGAATACCTTGTTTACGATAAGCAATAATACAACTGTAAGAATAGCATAAAACGTAATAGTAGTGTGACTTTCAGGCATATAGCTCAATAAAAAGCAGTCATAATTTCTTCTTTTATGGCTTGGATTATCTTTTGCATTAACAGAAGTGTTTTTGTTACCAACTACAGTTTTTTGAGCGGCTTTACTTGCGTCGCACTCTTGTACTGCTGATTCTTTATGGGCAGTTATAAAACAGGCTGAGTTACTGAAAGGCGTACAAGTGAGTGACACAACGAAGACGATAGTAGCACAAAAGTTGATACAATAAATAAAAAATTTAGGCTATTAAAACATCAAAATAATCAACGGATATGAATTTAAACAATTATACAATTAAAGCACAGGAAGCGCTTCAGGCAGCGCAGCAGGTGGCATTCAATAATGGAAATCCAACGATTGAAACCAACCACATGCTGAAAGCTTTGCTTGACGATGAGGACAGTCCTGTAGAATATTTATTAAAAAAGAACGACATAAATGTCCCATATGTTGAAGGAAAAGTAAACGACAGCATTGGCCGTTTGCCAAAAGTTTCCGGCGGCGATCCTGCTCAGGCAATTGGGCGCGATTTAAACAATGCGTTGCTTCGTGCAGCTTCATCGCTCAAACAATTCGGCGATGAGTTTGTAAGCGTAGAACACATTTTACTTGGCATTGTACATGGCAATGATGATACCGCGAAGATTTTGAAAGATGCAGGCTTAACCGAAAAAGGCTTGGTCGCCGCTATAAAAGATCTGCGCAAAGGTTCTACGGTTAATTCGCAAACGGCATCGCAGCAATACAATGCTTTGCAGAAGTATGCAAAGAATTTGAATGAAATGGCGAGAACAGGCAAACTTGATCCTGTTATTGGTCGTGATGAAGAGATAAGAAGAACGCTTCATATTTTATCCCGCAGAAATAAAAATAATCCTATTCTTGTTGGTGAGCCGGGTGTTGGTAAAACTGCCATCGCAGAAGGTTTAGCCATAAGGATCGTAAATGGTGATGTGCCGGAAAATTTAAAGAGCAAAGTGATCTTTGCACTCGATATGGGTTTATTGATCGCAGGTGCAAAATATAAAGGTGAATTTGAAGAACGTTTGAAAGGTGTTATAAAAGAAGTGGCAGAAAGTGACGGAGAAATAATTCTCTTTATTGATGAGATACATACGCTTGTCGGTGCAGGCGGTGGTGAAGGTGCAATGGATGCGGCAAATATTTTAAAACCTGCTTTGGCTCGTGGTGAATTAAGAGCGATCGGTGCAACAACTTTAAATGAATACCAGAAATATTTTGAGAAGGATAAAGCCCTGGAGCGCCGCTTTCAGAAGGTTATGATTAATGAACCAAGCGTAGAAGATGCGATCAGTATTTTGCGTGGTATTAAAGACCGTTATGAAACACATCATCATGTGCGCATAAAAGATGAAGCAATTATTGCGGCGGTTGAATTATCCAATCGTTATATCTCCGATCGTTTCTTACCCGATAAAGCGATTGACCTGATTGATGAAAGCGCAGCAAGACTTCGTTTGGAAATGAATTCCATGCCGGAGGAACTGGATGAACTGGAAAGAAAGATACGCCAGCTTGAAATTGAACGAGAAGCGATAAAACGGGAGAACGACGAAGAAAAACTGAAACAGCTTGCACAGGATATTTCTTTGCTAAGTGTTCAACGCGATACTTTAAAAGCAAAATGGAGTGAAGAAAAGGAAGTTGTTGAAAAAATACAGGCTGCCAAAGCAACCATTGAAGCATTAAAACTGGAAGCAGAAAGAGCTGAACGCGAAGGTGATTTTGGGAAGGTTGCAGAAATACGTTATGGTAAAATTAAAGAGCAGGAAAAGCTGATAGAAGATAATACCAAAGAGCTTGAAACGATCAGCGAACATCGCCTTTTGAAAGAAGAAGTGGATGCGGAAGATATTGCAGAAGCAGTTGCTAAAACAACAGGTATCCCGGTAAGTAAGATGCTGCAGAGTGAAAGAGAAAAATTATTAAATCTGGAAGACGAATTGCATAAACGCGTAGTTGGTCAGGATGAAGCGATAGAAGCTGTTGCCGATGCTATCCGCAGAAGCCGTGCAGGTTTACATGATCCTAAAAAACCAATCGGTTCTTTCATCTTCCTTGGTACTACCGGTGTTGGTAAAACAGAATTAGCAAAAGCATTAGCGGAATATTTGTTTGACGATGAGAACATGATGACGAGGATTGATATGAGTGAGTACCAGGAAAAACATACGGTCTCCCGTTTAGTAGGTGCACCTCCTGGCTATGTGGGTTATGAAGAAGGCGGACAATTAACAGAAGCCGTTCGAAGAAAACCTTACAGCGTAATATTATTAGATGAAATTGAAAAAGCGCATCCGGATGTTTTCAATGTGTTGCTGCAGGTTTTGGATGATGGACGATTAACCGATAACAAAGGCAGGGTGGTGAATTTCAAAAACACTATTATTATCATGACCAGCAATATGGGAAGCAGCATTATACAGGAAGCTTTTGAAGATGTGAATGAAACCAATATTGAAGAAGTGGTTGATAAAACAAAAGATCAGGTTGTTGAATTACTGAAGCAAACCATTCGTCCGGAATTTTTGAACAGGATTGATGAAGTAATTATGTTCCACCCTTTAATGAGAAAGGAAATAAGAGGCATTGTGAAAATACAACTTGAACATTTGAAACATCTTGTTGCTAACAATGGAATTGAGCTCGAGTTTAGTGATTATACCGTTGATTATCTTTCTGAAAATGGATATGACCCGCAGTTTGGTGCAAGACCATTAAAACGTTTGATACAGAAAGAAATCGTGAACCAGTTAAGCAAGAAAATACTGGGAGGTTCAATAGACAAAAATCACCCGGTATTAGTGGATGTATTCGATGGAACAGTTGTATTCAGAAATGATGTTCATGAGCATGCTTAATAGATTTGGATAATAAATCAAAAAGTCCCGGAAATTTTCGGGACTTTTTTTATTTTAGAAAGAGTAATCTCCCAACTTATCTAAAAAAAATTGGTTGATGCATTTTATAACACATCAACCAATCAACATCAGAGTGTACGTTTAAATCCTTTCTACCAAATCTTATCCTTATCAGGCTTTGTATTTGCTTCCCGTGTATTCCTGTCTAATTCTTCCTTGTCTTCAGGAGAAGCGATATGCCCCTCATCTTTTCCTTCCAAAAAATCCTTTTCGGTAGCAACATAATTTTTGCCTTTATTTTCTTCGTTTATCTCGTCTTTTTTTGTTCTGTGTATCATAACTCTAATTAGCGTTCACAAACATTAAGCCAAATGATTTTTATATAGAATCAGTAACGGTTTCAATCAAGTCATTCACCTCATAAAATCCAGCAAGCTTTTCAATAACATCTTCTACCACAGCATCCGGGCAGCTTGCACCACTCGTTATTAAAATTTTTACCGGCATTTTGTCTGGCAGGTAACCCGACGTTGTTCTTTCTTCTTTTGTCCTCCAGTCGGCATGAACAATTGTTTTTGGCGAAAGAAGTTTATCAGCAGAACTAATAAAATACGTGGGCAGTTTTTCCTCACACATTTCCACAAGATGCGAAGTATTGCTACTATTATAACCACCCACCACAATCGCAAGATCGGCATCTGTTTCCAACATGCCGCTTACCGCAGTTTGATTATCCAAAGTCGCATAACAAAGAGTATCTCTCGTATCTGCAAACCTTTCACCGATATTACTTTCTGTTAACCGGTAATGTTTCATCATTACCTGCTTCAGGTATTCGGCAATCGCTTGTGTATCTGTTGCAAGTTGCGTTGTTTGATTAACCACACCAATTCGTTCAAGATCTTTCGTAACATTAAATTCTTCAGAATATCTTCCTTTAAATTCAGTGTAAAATTGTTCAGCCGGTTTTTCTCCTGTAATATATTTTGCCAGTTCAATCGCTTCCTCCATATCGTTCACCACAACAGTGGGCGTATGCGAAGATGCGTGAGAAAAGGTTGCTCTCGTTTCTTCATGTTTTGGCTTTCCATGTACTACAATGCTGTAACCTTTTCTTGCAATTTGCTCACTGCGATTCCAAACTTTTTCAACAAAAGGACAAGTAGTGTTATAACTTTCTGTTTGAATACCTTTTTCGCGTAACAACTGCTCAATTTCAAGTGTTGTTCCAAATGCCGGAATGATCACCACATCACCTTCCTGTAAATACTCAAACGGAATGATTTGCTTTCCATGCGTATCCTGCAAAAACTCAACGCCTCTTGATTTCAAATCGGCATTCACAAGTGGATTATGGATCATTTCACTCAGCAAAAAAATTCTTTTGCCTTCATTTTCCTCGATCGTTTTAAAGGCAATCTCTATCGCATTTTCCACGCCATAGCAAAAACCAAAATGGCGTGCAAGATAAATTTGCAGTGATCCAAAATCCAGCAGGGTTGGTCTAAAATCTTTCTTTAGTTTATCTTCCTGCCTGCGTTTGTTTTTTACTTTGCTTATCAGCGAACTGCGATAATCAACAGGAACATTAAATTGCTTCATAATCGTATTAACGGCAGCAAAGGTACAAAGTTCAAATTAAGACAAAAGCCGCCTGCTGTTAAGCTCAGGGTAATGTTTAGGTAACCGGCAGCAGTTTTTCATGGCATCTTCGTTGTGTCACTCACTTCTACGCCTTGTTCTTTATTCGGCAAATCAACATCTTCTTTCAGTCATTATATAGTCCAAATCAATAACTTTAAATCATGAATAAACTATTTCTTCTTACGGTTTGCCTTGCCTGCTTTCTTCAGCAAAATATATTCAGCCAAACAACTATTACCAGGTGGAAAGACGATAAAAAAGGCGCTGTTTCCCTCACTTACGATGATGGCTCAATCAATCAATTCCGTTATGCTTTACCCGTTATGCAAAGACTGAAAATGCCTGCTACTTTTTTTATCATAACAGGACCTATTCCAGGTTCAAAATATCAGGGAAAATTTATCGGCAGGCCGGTAGAAGAGATCATAAAAGAAACAGCAACGGCTCCAACAAATGCAGATAATTTTTTTGAACGTGCTTCTGCTGCAAAATATCTTGGTTATATCGGCACATTCGATTATTACGATAAAAGTGCCGGTTTATTTGAGGATGGGAAAGAAGATGAAGCATACAAAGTAATGGATACGCTTTATCAAAAAGTGAGAGACGGTTCTTTTAAAAGAGGTACAGAATTAAGCATGGAAGTAGCGCAGGAAAAAGGGTTAACATGGGACAGTATAAGATCCTATGCAAACCATGGTTATGAATTTGCAAGTCATACGATAACACATGCCCACATGGCCGTACTTGATACAACAAATATGTTTTACGAACTGCAAAAAAGTAAAGAAGATATCCGGGATCAGTTAGGCGAAAAGTACACTTTTGCGGCAGAGATACCTTTTGGCATTGAACATCCAAGAGCCATGAAATATGCCTTGCCTGCTTATGATGCATTGCGCAATCTTATGCCCGATCCTTATATGCTGGAAATAAACCGCGGTTATAAAGCACAACCCGGATCATCAGATAAAGAATATGTGCAGTGGCAACGTGGTGCTACAACAAAAACACCTTTGCCTTTAATGAAATCATGGGTGGATACTACATTGGCGCATAATAATATCTGGCTTGTTCTTGTTTTCCACGGCATAGACGGTATGGGTTATGAAGCATTACCAAGTGAATTATTGAATACTTATTTTCAGTATATAAAAAACCATGAAAATGAAATTTGGGTAGCAACTTTTAGTGATGCGGCAAAGTATATGCGTGAAAGAATGCATGCAACGGTTTCAACAGATAAAAAGGATGACCGCATCATTGTTCACTTGCAACAATCTTTAGACTCAAATGTGTATGATGTTCCTTTAACGCTTAAAACGTATATTCCGGATTCATGGAAGAATATTGAAATTCATCAAGCCGGAAATAAACAACAGGTTCAATTAAAACAAGATGCTGCAGGTAAATATATTTTATATGAAGCAATGCCAGGGAACGATGAAATAGAAATTGTAAAGCAGTAAAATTATCAGCTTGTTTTCCCTTTCAATTCCCAATGATCTTTAATAAGTCTGCCTTCCCGGTCGGACTTTAACGTCCGGGTATAACGTTCGCCTTTTATTCTTCCATCCTGCTGCATTTTGCCGATAAACAACAGGATAGCATTACCTTGCTCATCTGTTTTAAAAGCGATATCATTTCCACGATATTTCATGTTTATAACAGAAGAAGGCTCATATATTTTATGTAGTTTCTTTTGAAGGTCTTCACTTAGCTTCATAAAAATAATCATTCAATTTATTCAGCACTTACCCATTGCTTTGCTTCTTCAAGTTGTGTATGTGTAAAACCCTTTGCTTCCCCGGGAACAAAAAAACCTGCAACATTTGTTAACTTTCTTACACCGTCTTCATCTGAAACCAAAGCCACTTTCTTCCAATGTGTGAAATGTTTTAAAGTTTGAACAGCATCCTGCATCCATGCCACCGGGGTAAAATTAGAAGAAGGTGTATCGAGTACCATCAGCAGATGAATATGTCCGTGAGCTTTATCTGCTCTTTCCAGTTCGGGAATTAAAACATTGTCATAATCGGCTTTGCTTACTTCGTTTGTAGCCCTGAATGCAGCTACATAAGAAGGCATATTTTCTATTTTGTGTAACATGTTCTTTCTTTATAATTAGTCATTATTTCTTCGCTTTTTTCGGAGCAGCTTTCTTTGCCTCTTTCTTTGCTGTCTTTTTCTTTGGTGCCGCCTTCTTTACCGCTTTTTTTGGTACCGCTTTTTTGTTTTTTCGCGGAGGCACTTTATCACCTTCTTCTCTTGCTTCAGACAAACCAATAGCAACAGCTTGCTTCTGGCTTGTTACTTCTCTTCCCCGCGGAGTTCGTTGTATAAAACCTTCCTGTATTAAAAAAGGTTCGTAAACTTCTTCCAAAGTTCCCGGCTCTTCACCTACTGCTGTTGCAATAGTTGTAATG
>Ga0115853_100032_pt1 | contig 31403 bp, 29 predicted proteins | sample InSIn5gowninarea_FD_83867 | JGI IMG/M metagenome (GOLD analysis project Ga0115853, IMG submission 83867)
GAGTCTTCCAAGGAGAGTGGCGACTGGGCGTCTATTGCGGGGAGGTGACGACGGCGCGTTGGTGATACGACTTGCACAGTGTGTCGAATGGAGTGGCGTGTAGTATGGTAAGATGGGACAAAGTGTTAGTTGTTTAGCTTGAAATTTTAATCGAATGGGTTTTGTCTTCTTTGGAAGTGGGAAGAGGAGAGGTGATACAATACCTTTTCACCACTGACTTCAGCATAGCGCAACAAAACCGCAAAAGCTTCGTCTAGAGCGTCGCAATTGATGACGGGTTTGTTTTTGACTGGGGTTGATTTCGTTGGTGGCATTTTCGGTTTGATGGATTTTGGTTGATGTGTTGAATTGTGTTGATTTTCTGTGTTATTTTCTGTGATGACACCTTAAATTTTTGAAGTAGGGACAAGATGCGTTCTATAGACTCGCAGAGGAAATGGGTGGAAGAGAAAGAGGTGGTGATCAAGAGGATCAAGATCAAGCAAGATGATGAGAGTGTTGAAGCAAGGAAGATCTATAACAGAGGATAGGCAGGGAATGAAGGATGAAGCAAAGTGAAAGTGAAGCAACAAAGCACAAAAACCTCAGAATATAATAAACGTGATGGATAAGCAAACGAACGACGAAGAGCCAAGAGTGAAGTAAGGTGGAAATACAAACACAAACACAAACTAGATCTAAGACATGAGCTAAGATCGAATGACGAACATCAAACAAACCCGCTCTCGGCCGGCTTGTGTTAGATTCGATCATAAACAGAGGTAGACAGCTTTGAACACGCACAAACGGAGCTGCACGTAGGCAGTTTCTTGAAGTCTTTGATTGACACAAACACAGAGGTGGCGATGAGATGAGCGTTACTTTAGCTTCGAAGGCGCAGAGAGCCGAAAGGCAGGGTGAAATGTAGCGTTGTAACAAGATCCTGTCTGCACACCCGCTTGATGCAAGACAAGTTCGGGGCGCAGAGCAAGGCAATCGCAATCCAAGTAGAGCAATCTCCAGTTTCATGGCTCTACAGCTGTGGATCAACTATCAATATGAACATCGTGAGCAGTTTAGTCATTTCACGTAGAAGAACACACTGATATTACCACTATACCCCATCAATCACCGACCACATCAATCATCACCACCATCATTCCTTTTTCGACCAAACTGCCGCTGTTGTGGTTGACTACCATAAGCTCTCCTTCCTTGCACCTTCTTATCCCTCGAATGCATACTTGCTCCCAATGCGATATCTACTCTCGGCGGCACAGGGAAACCAAAGGCCTTTGCCACTTTGGCAAGATCGAGCTTGTTGACATCAAATACTGAGCGAAGACTGTGTGAGGCGTATGCTTGGAGATAGGAGCGGAAGCCGTCTTTTGCAGACTGTAAAAGAATGAACATTAGTCTCGGATGGTGCTGAATTGTCGTATTGTAGAAGACATACCTTGTTGAGATAATAATTCTCCCCAATCAACTGCTCGAGCTGACTCTGGATGTTCAAAATTTTCTTCTCTGGAAACTCAAATTCCACCAGCGGCACTCTTGCTTCCTGCAGATGCTTTAAGAAGCCAATCTCATTTGGCTGAATGAACAGCAAACTCTTTCCTTTTCCATTCGCACCACGCGCTGTTCGTCCTACACGATGGATGTAATCTCTAGGGTCATCTGGTGGATCAAATTGCACAATCCAGTCTACAGCAGGAATATCGAGTCCTCTTGCAGCTACATCTGTGCAGATCAAAGTACCTTGCTTAGCGTTGCAGAACTCGAAGAATGTGTTTGTGCGTTTTTGTTGCTTTTGCTTGCCGTGTAGATCAAGTACTGGTAGGTCAATGTAGTTGAGGAGTTCGGCGTAATATTTAACGCAGTTGCAGCTGGAGAAGAAGACAATCACCTTCTTCTTTGTGTGTTTCTTGAGGAAGGTGAAGAGTAGGCGGAAACGTAGATCAGAGTCGCAGATTACATAGCCTTGCTCAAGACCTTCAACTGTGCTGTGTTCTTTGCGATGGTCAACGTTGATGTAAAGAGGTCCTTGACGCAGAGATATCCTAGCCAGGTCCTCAACTTTAGTAGTTTGTGTAGCGGAGAAAAGCATGGTCTGGCGCTCTTCCTTGGGCAGTATCTTTACAATCTGGCGCATTTCATCCTCAAATCCGACTTCAAGGATGCGGTCGGCTTCGTCGATTACGAACGCTTTGATGTTCTTGAAGATGAAACCTGGTGTGTTTTGAAGATGGTCCAAGAGTCTACCTGGCGTTGCAACGAGGAGATTGACGCCCTTGGAGAGCTTTTCTGCTTCTGCTCGACGGTTTGCGCCGCCCATTACGATACCATAGGTCTGTGAGTGATGCGCCATGAGCTCTCTGGCCACACCGAAGATTTGAAGTGCTAGTTCTCTTGTTGGCGACACAATCATGACACCGGTGCCGTTTCTCGGCTTGAATCGTAATGAGTGAAGCATTTCGATAGCCGGGATTAAAAATGCCAAAGTCTTTCCCGAACCAGTCTTTGCAGCTCCCAAAACATCTCTTCCTGTCAGCAGCGCAGGTATACCCCTCCTTTGGATCTCTGTCATGTCTGTGAAGCCCATTGTCTCCAGTGCTTTCATGGTCTTTTCAGACATGTTTAGTTCGGAAAACTTCTGTGGTTCTGCGCCGCCTGGTAGTGAGACTTCTGCGCCGGTAGGCAGGTCGGATATTGATGCGTCTGGTTGCGGTCGCTTCGGTTCGCTGTCGTCGCCATCTTCCTCATCATCATCATCATCATCCTCATCCTCTTCCTCGACAACACTGGCTGATGTCTGTGACGCAATGCTCTTCAGCTGCTTGTTTAGATCTTCTTCAACTTCTTGCTCATCCTCGTTGACCTCATCATCCTCCGCCGAACTCGACATGACATCTTCTTTCGTGTGCTTCTTTGACTTTTTGCGCGGCTTCTCGGTGGTGGTGGATGGTTCAGGGTTGGTTTCGGGCACGTCTATAGTTTTGGTGGAACTTGCGTGCTTTCTCTTTCTTTTCTTCGACGCTAGGTTAGGACTGGTAGTTGTAGCAGAAGGCATGATGGCTGGTGAATCTGTGCAATGTTATGTTTCAGAATGGTTAAACACTGCTGACCATCCAGAACTTTTTTCCATGGAGAGAGCTCCGACAGATAACGATAAGGACGAAAGGTCACGTGAACTTGGTGCCGCTGAATCTCACGATCAGGGGTTTTTCGGCATGGTAGTCCTTGGCGTATGACAACAAACATATTTTGACATCTCGCGCTGAATCTGTTGCTCTCTCTCTCTCTGGTAGCTTGATTGATACATTGGATGCCTGAATTCTCGACATAGATAGAGAAATCGCTTCTTTTTGCACGACCGTCATCACACAACATCAAGAGGACGAATTCCGCCGGGCTATAGCAACGAGCGAATGACAATAATTACGTCGTAGAGACCAAGACTGCGCCTCCCCAGCTTTCAACGTCGCTATTTCGAGCGAGGCGACAACAACGAAAAGCCCCTTTTTCATCGCCCTTCGCTCTATATGTCGATCCCGGCAAGGTCTGTTCCCTGCGCTGACGACTTACGCAAAGTCTTGTCGTCGTCGTCAAGTCCAAAGTCCTTGGCTCTCCGATTCTTCTCATCAACAACCACATCCCTCCACGTCCCATCTTACCATACTACACGCCACTCCATTCGACACACTGTGCAAGTCGTATCACCAACGCGCCGTCGTCACCTCCCCGCAATAGACGCCCAGTCGCCACTCTCCTTGGAAGACTCAATCTTCCACTCGTCTCACTCGTTTCGCACATCATTGGCTCCTCATAGCCATTGGGTCGCCGTCGCTACATCACAATTCCCTACACCCTATACTACTTCCGATTTCACGACGTCAGCATCTACTGCTTCGACTAGACAACAACGCAATACACAAACAAACACAGCCTCCACGAAAGGAGTGTTAATCAACCACACATCATGCTCTTCTCTTGGAAAGCATTGCTCACTCCTCTCCTCAGTCTACTCGCCTTCACATCAACAACATCCGCAGTCAACCTCATTGAATCAGAAGCACTACAATCCTGCCAAGTAAACTCCGGCTTTACGGCTTCTCTCTTTGATGTCACTTTTTTCCCTGGCAATGGCAGTTTAGAGTTCAACATTGTAGCAATATCTACCATCTCTGGCTACGTTACTGCAGAGATTGATGTCGCCGCATATGGTTATGATGCTATCAAGAAGACACTGGATCCTTGTTCCCTGAATTTGGAGGGTCTATGTCCTTTGTCTACTGGAAGCGATATTGTCATTCAAAGTAACGTCGAGATTCCATCAGATGTTACCAGCCAGATTCCAGGTGAGCACTTGTATGAACGCATTGACATTAGAAATTGCTAATTTCTAACTTAGGTATTGCCTACTCTATTCCGGATTTGGATGGTGTTGTCACAGTCAAGATCTACAACTCTCAAACTGGTGAGCAGCTTGCGTGTGTGCAAGCCGATCTATCCAATGGAAAGACGGTGTATCAGAAAGGTGTTGGTTGGTCTACTGGCGCTGTCGCGGTCCTCGCTCTACTCGTTTCCGCTATCGTCTCTGGGCTTGGTCACTCGAATGCTGCCTCTCACATTGCTGCCAATGCCATGTCTCTATTTGGCTTCTTTCAGTCTCAGGCTTTCTTCGGCATGACTGCTGTTCACCTTCCTCCAATTGCTTCTGCATGGACGCAAAACTTCCAGTGGAGTATGGGTATCATCAAACTAGGTTTCATTCAGTCTATTGCGACTTGGTACCTGCAAGCTACTGGTGGTACACCTTCCACAATTCTATCCTCTCTCTCAACCACTTCCGTCAATGTTCAGAAGCGTGACCTTGGCGCTCTTCATTACATTTCTCGTGCTGCACAACAAGCTGTGCACAACCCATTAATCCACCTCGCGAGTACTTCTGTTGGCAAGACAGCCAGTTCATTTGTCAGACGCGCCACCAGCCAGATCGTCAAGAGACAATCTGCAACAGACTACAGCGGCAAACTTCTTACTGTCAGAGGAATTGAGCGTGTTGGATTCCGGGCGGATATCGAACTGAGCGACATTTTCATGACTGGCTACATCTTCCTGGTCATTTTCTTCGGTGTTGTCATTCTCGGTCTCTTGCTTTTCAAATTCGGCCTCGAAGCCTTTGTCCGTAGCGGCAAGTTGAAGAGCGACAAGTTTCAGGAATTCCGCAACGGTTTCGTTACAACACTCCGTGGCATCATCTTCCGTCTTGTTCTTATTGGTTTACCTCAGATGGTTGTCCTCGGGTTTTGGGAGCTTACCAAGCAGGACTCGGCTGGAGAGATGGCACTTGCTGTTGTCACTGTCTTCACCATGCTCATCATGCTCATCTGGGCTTGCTTCAGAGTATGGCTTCTTGCCCGTCGCTCGATTCACCAGCACAAGAACCCAGCTTATATACTCTACTCCGATCCAGAGTGTCTTCACAAGTGGGGTTTCCTCTACGTACAATTTAAGGCAACAACGTACTGGTGGATCATTCCTGCTCTTCTCTACATTGTCACCAAGGGTCTCTTCGTCGCCCTTGCTCAGAACAGCGGCATCACACAAGCCATTGCATTCCTCGTCCTCGAGGCTGCTCTTCTTATCGGTCTCTGCGTGGTCCGTCCTTACATGGACAAAAAGACGAATGCTTTCAACATTGCTATTTCTTCGGTCAACTTTGTCAGCTGCATATTCCTACTCTTCTTTACTGATATCTTTGGCGTACCTGTAAGTTCTTTCATTCCTAGGCTTTCCTTAAGTTCGATGCTAATATTAATCCATAGGGTCTTGTCGTTGGTGTCATGGGTGTCATTTTCTTCATTCTTAACGCCGCATTCGCGCTCATCCTGGTCCTCATGGTATTGATTGCGACTTTGTACGCCATCTTCCAGAAGAACCCTGATGTTCGATACCAACCTATGCGTGACGACCGTGGCTCGTTTATCAAGTCTCAAACTCGCTTTACCACCGAATTGGATGCTCTAGGAGCAACTGCCCGTGGTGAGAACAAGCTCGGCTACAAGCAAGAAGGCGATGACGAGAGCTACCAAAGCTCATGGAATGCCGACACGCCTCATAACGGCAGTGGATACAGCGCTATCAACGAGCCATACAACAAGGAGATGCTTCACAGTCCTAAGGTGGGCTATGGTGGAGCACCATACATCCGTGAAAACTCAGTGAGGAGCAACAACAGTCAGGTCAGCTTCATGAACCAGAACAACAACCTGGCACCAAACAGGAGCCAGACTGCCAGCCCATGGCAAAGAGGTGCTGGGTATGACAGGTGAATGTGTGATGATGTTTGATTAGTGGGAACTGGATTGCATGATTGGCAAAATTTGCATTGGCGTTTGGGAAAGGATAGCACTGGTCATGGATAGACCTTGGCTCTGATGGATGAGAGAGAAGTGGCAAGGATGTCGTTCTGTATAGCTAGCATTATCAAGAAATCCACAGACCTATGACTGAAAGGAGTGAAAAACTACCTGGTAGTTCACATGATGAGCGTTTGTGAATGTTCGATTGCGCTTGCCCTCTGCGTTCCTGCCCGAAGTTCGACTGCAAGAACAAAACAAGCGACAACCTTCAACCTTCAATTCAAGACAGCAGAAAGCAAAGATCCACGAAGATAAGTGATTGATCATATGATCATGATTGTGGCTCTTCAAGTCACATAGTAGCGCGTGACCCTGCATGCCTGACCCTGCATGATGGCTATCAGCCGCTGCTTACAGTACGCTAGCTACTCAACAATAGCTGGCGCTGCGCCTTGCTGCTCGCTGTACTGTCTTTCTGTCTGCCTTCTGGTCAACTTTCTTCTTTCCTTTTCGGCTCATACATACTTGTCGTCGTTTTCAGAGTACGTGAGCTAGTCGAACCACAGCTGGACTTGCAGCTTGCTGCTCGCTGCTCGCTGTACTGTTAGGCCTTCATTCATCTGCTCACCTTGCTTCCTTTTCTGTTTTGTTTATACACAGTCGTCGTCGCATCTAGAGCTTTCTGGAAAGTTTGTCCAATGGCAGATTTAGCTATTGGCGCGCTCGGACTGGTTGGACTCGTAACACTCTTCGATACATGCGTGAGTACTTTCGACCGCGTTCAGCTTGGACGCCACTTCAGCAAAGACTACCAGACGGCCGATCTTGAGTTTCGTCTGGTTCAACTAAAGCTGATACGATGGGGTTAAGCGGTGGACATAGAACATGACTATTCTGCGTCCAAGGAAGGGCTCATCCGCCCTGTCCTCGCCACTATCATTAACACCATCAACGAGGCCGAAGTGATATCGAGAAAATATACAGTTAGCCATGACCCGAAGGACAAGCAGCCAGGACCAGATGACAATATCGCACAACTTTGCGATAAGGTGGCCCAGCTCGCCCTAACCCGCCAGAAGAAAACACGGCTTGGTAAGAAGCTCCAATGGGCCTTGTACGACAAACAGCACTTTGACGACTTGATCAAAACCATTTCGAACCTTGTTGACAAGCTCGTCGAGTTGTTTCTTGCCATTTCAGCGACACAAACACTATGTGTTCAAGACCTTGAACAGATTACGGACTCTGGTGACGAAACGCAGTTGCAAGTCATTCGTGAGGCGTCCGCTCACATAGACCGACCGATGCTGGAGGCAATTCAGCAAGTCCTTCAATTCAACGATAATCGCTATCAACATCATATACTTAATGATCAAGCTCAAGCTCATTATGAAGATGTTTTCATATGTGGCGATCAAGTTATCCACAATCACTACACGTCAACTATCACACCCATCGAGGCAGCTACGCTGCCAACGGGCAATTTGCATTGGAACATAGTCCGGCCAAAGCACCCGTACTTTACTGGTCGAGATGACATTCTGCTAGCGCTTGAGGGAGAAACTGAGAAATGCAGCAGAGAACAATGGAGGCCAGGAACAGTGCCGTATCGTGATACATGGCATGGACGGTCAAGGGAAGAGCGAGCTTTGTCTTCAAGTTGCTGACCGTGTGTGGGAACTGTTCTGGGGAATATTCTGGGTAGACGTCAGTTCCACCGAACAAGCAACAACCGACTTTCACGAAATAGCAAGCTGATTGGGCACCTCCGCATCCAGCCTTCCCCTGACGACTGTGAAGCATCCTTGGCTGCTGATCCTCGACAATGCAGATGACCCGAAGGAAGACTACCAGAAGCATATTCCAAGCCGAAAATATGGAGCAGTAATCATAACATCTCGAAATAAGGAGTGTGCAATCTATAGCACTGAGAATTGCACTATAGCTCTCGATGAGCTCGCAGACGGTGAAGCAACAGAGCTGCTCCTAAAAGTCGCGAGAGTTACTCCAAGTGAACGCAAGAAGAGCTTGATAGACGCTCAGATCGTGGCAAAGCTGCTGGGATCACATCCTCTTGCACTGATTCAAGCTGGAACTTATGTCTCACGTGGGTTTTGCTCTCTTGCGAGTTATCCCCGTGTGTTCGAGAAACAGCGCAAGCGTTTGCTAAGCTTTCAACCCTCTCAAGTCCAGTCAAGATATCGCGACGTGTACGCAACGTTCGAAGTTTCTGCAAAGGCGCTTGCAAGAGAGGACACTGAGGCAGCAAGTGATGCGTTGCAGTTACTTTCTGTTCTTGCGATGCTCGGACAGAGTCGTTTACCAGTCGGAACTAGTGAATGGGACTCCTTTCGGCTATACGAAGCTCTAAATCTGCTGATATCATTCGCCTTGGTTTCCATAGATGAAGAAGGTGACAGAGATGAAGAATGTGATAGAGATAGAGATGAAGAGGGCGACAGAGATGAAGAAAGTGATAGCGATGAAGAAGGTGATGGAGATGAAGAAAGTGGTGAAGATGAAGGAAATGATAGAGATGAAGAAAGTGACAGAGATGAAGAGAGTTATAGAGATGAAGTAAGTTATAGAGATGAAGAAGGTAAGAAGAGTATCTCCATGCATCCATTGACGCATGTATGGGCGAAAGACTGACAGGAGCCACTGGAGCTGCAGAGCGCCTGCTTTTCGGCTCTTTGCGTGGTCAGCGTGTCATGCTACGACCAACCGTTCTGGTGGCAATATCGAAGTGCACTCCTACCACATTTGTTAGCAATCGTTACAATAAACACTAGTAAAGCATTCAAGTATGACCCGCGACGTGAAATTGTTCGAGGCTTGCTCCAATGCGGCAAGGTATTAGATGAACTCGAGGAGATCAATACTCTAGCCAATCTGACAGAGAATTTATTGTGTCATCTAAATTTGAGCAAGGGCGTCGTAGACTCAGACTGGCTCTTGATCTATGGACTGGTTGGCACGTGTATGAGACGCCAGAACAACAAAGACGCTGGGATGGTGCTGATGGAGAACGTGGTCGCCATCAAACAGCAATCACTGGCCGAAGACGACCACAATCTGGTAGAATCACAAGTCGATCTCGCGTGGGGCTATCTGAGCATTGGCAAGAGTCTTGTTGCAGTAGAACTACTAGAGAAGGTGTACAAGATCATGGTCCAAAAACGCGCAGAAGAACATAATGATCGGATGTACTGCCAACAAAGGCTTGCTTTCGCATATAGAATCAATGGCCAGTTGTCCGAAGCCATAACGATGTTGCAAGCCGCCGTGAAAATTGCACAGCAAAAGTGGAGTGAAGACCATCTTATTCGAATTGGACCAGAACATGGATTAGCACTTGCATATCATCAAGCGGGGAGGAACTTAGAAGCCATAGCAATTATGCAAGAAGTGGTAAGAGTAATGGAGGCGACCCTCGCACAAGACGATCCTCGCACAGGACGATCCTAAACGATTAGATGCTCAGCACAGTCTCAGTCTCATATATTTCGAGGTGGGGCGCCACGAAGAAGCGATCAACATTCTGGAGAACGTTGTGAAGATCTGTAAATGATCACTGGAAGAAGACAACTTGCGTCGATTGTTTTCGAACATGACTTAGCTGGGTTCTACTACGATTCGGGAAATATCGGCTAGGCACTCAGCATGCTCAAACATGTAGTCGCGATCAGGAGACATAACCTTAAGCAAGAAGATCCTCGCCGATTAGCCTGCGAATATCTCCTGGCCAGATGTGAATGGAAAAGTGGAAATCAAGATGAAGCTGTAAGAATCTTAGAGGACGTGGTCAGCATCCGAAAAACTTGTGTTAGTCGAAGAAGATCACAGAAGGTTAGACGCAGAAGAAACTCTTGCTATGTGGTACGAAGAGCGGGGTCCGGACAAGGCAGACACCGATTAGGGTTTGTATACGTAAGGTAGGCTTGACGATGAGCATCCAGATCGCTCAAAACATGGACTATAACCGGCGCCATACTACTAGAAGGTCGTCCCAGAGAAGAAGTAAGACTCCGCCTGCAAGTACTCGCGCTACAAGCCGCACTTGAAGTCACTGATACACATGAGGCGCAAATTGCAACGTATTCGCGACCATATTAAAGACGGCAACGACATTCTTCAGAAAGACCTATATCGCTCAGCATTAGCTTTTGTCTGTCTGCAGCCGACGCTGCTAACTTACGGCACCAAACACAGCAAAGGGCAATGGACCCTTATCGACGACTCCAATCAGACAATATTGCACACCAGTGGTCTCTTCGATTGTTGCTGTTCACCCATAATGCGCTAGGGCGGCTTCAGTATTGAATGTCTTGACGAGCGAAGTGCTTACGATTGGTTCCGATGTAGGGGCTTGTGATTGTACTATACGCGAGACCTAAAAGACCCGATGTGATGCCGTCCCCGTCCCAGTGAGCCTTGTTCACGAGTGCTACCTCTTGCTTGGGAACGTGTGTTGAACCAATCGTTATATCGGAAAATCCCAGGTCTCCGGAGATGAACCTGCCTTGACCATATTGTGCCCACAAGTTCATCTATCACAACGACTAATTAGCCTCTGAAACAGTATCCATGCTTCACTTCCGTCAGCATACGTTATCAACCTTCATCCCCTCCTTGAACGTTCCCTGATACGCTGGCCCAAAGTTACAAGCATCTGCCGTCTGGTTCATTCCATGTTCATGGACACATTGAAATCCACTCTGCACAACCAACGTATCCGAACTTCCGGTATCAAGAGCAAGGTACGTGGGTTGGCCATCTATAGTGATTTTGACCGCCCAAATTGAATCCTGCAACAAGTTTCGAAGTTTAGTGACGCCGTAATTAGCGGCGATGTCGATGACAGAGGTTCTTGTCTTGTTTAAGGAGGACTTGAGGGAGACGAGTTTATAGTCTTGACAAGTGAGACCGTGGAGATTGGACCAGGCTGTGTGATAGTGGGCGCAGCAAGGCATTTGAAGCCGAAAAGAAGGAAAATTGTGAGGATTGTTGAAGTAGGCATGGCGGTAGGTGAATGAAGCTATCAGCAAGTAAAGGTAGCCTCGGATTAGGCTTTTCTTTTATATAATGACCGCGAAAAATAGTGCTCGTCGTTGTAGTTGCAAACAGGGCAATCTTCTAATTTACACCAAATCTTCCAGTCATTCATTTCACCAAGTACCAAATCTTCAGCTTTCAACTGCAGGATACATGTACTGCATCTGCTCGTGTCCGGGCACTAAGCTACAAGTCACATGCACACATCTCAACCACAGTTTGCTACGACTGAGGAACGTATAGTCCGTAGCCTGATTGGTCTGGGCTGTTTCAGCGTAAGGTGTCGCAGGTTGCTGCCGGGAATCTTTCCAGAAAGGTTTCTAGGCACAATTTCTTGCAGCGGTAAAGTTGAAAGTAGTGCATTCGCTCTTCAGCATGATTTTGTTATCACAACGCTAAGACGTTGGCTTCTTTGTGTGTAGTACAAGGACAATGTGCGGAAGGCCCGGCTTTCTCAAGTGCAATAATGACTTTCTTCGTAGAGTTTAGAAATGAGGATAACAATACAAGGCACATAAGCTGAATATCCTGGGCTCAATCTCATGATGACGCACGCTGGCAACACCGATTCTCATCACGCTGTCCTGGCTGGACAACCAAGTGCTTCCGAGTGTGGTTTGAGAGAGTGGACTCTTGATATAATTCGCAGCAAGACTGCAGGACGACGTGGTACATCACGTGACCAATATCTCACACACTTAGCGAAACAGGATAGGGTTCTTGACCCTACCGGGGCCGAGTCCGTACCACGTGCTTCGCCAAAAAACATTAACATTAACATTTCCTCAAGCTCTAGAAGACAACCATACTGTCCTACTGTATCTTACAAGCTATGTCGTCCAACACAGAGACTCTAGTCGAGTCTGCACCCCCAAAGATCAAAAAGAGCAAAAAGCCAACTAAAGTAAATCCCGAAGACTCACCACCACAAGAAGTCACAGCAGACACAAGATCCTCTCCACCACCTTCCAGCAAGAAGCGCAAGCGCGAAGCACTCCCCGATGAGATCGAGGTCGATGTCGCCGCCCCGGAACCACCATCCAAAAAAGCTCTCCGTCGACTGAAAAAGGGCAAGCCCGCAATACCCACAGCCACATCACTCACCAACGCGGCAATCCAAGCAGAAGACGATTCCGACCTTGACGATACCAGACCGAAGAAGACGACAGCAGGCGCCGGTGAGAGCAAGCGCTCTGAATACGGAGTCTGGATTGGCAATCTACCCTTTGCGGCCAATCCAGTTTCGCTGAGGGAATTCCTTACTGCTGGGGAGGGTATCTCGCATGCGGCGATTACGAGGATACATATGCCTGTGCCGCATAATGCCACTGCGACGCGTACGCAGGTGAAGCCGCAGAACAAAGGATTTGCATACGTTGACTTTACCACCAAGGCAGCCATGGATGCGGCAATGGCGCTAAGCGAGACGGCTATTGGCGGACGCAAAGTGTTGATCAAAGATGCCAGATCCTATGCTGGACGACCCGAAAAGAGCAAGTCAGATGAAGCCGGAGGACAAACTGCAGGTAATGCGGCTACAGGTCGGACAAAAGCAGCGTTGGAAGGTGTTGTAGGAGCACCGAGCAAGCGTGTGTTTGTGGGAAACTTGGACTTTGCAGTTACGAAGGAAGATTTGCAGGAGCTTTTTGGCAAATGTGGTACGATCGAGGATGTGCATATGGCTACTTTTGAAGACACGGGGAAATGCAAGGGATATGCTTGGATCAGATTTGTGGAGATCGAAGCTGCTGAGGCTGCCGTGAGAGGATGGTTGAGAGTTGCTGAACCTGGGATTAGTGACGACGAAGAAAGTGCTTCCGATGAGGCAAAGAGTGAAGGCGATGCAAACGCTGATTCTGATGACAGTGATTCTGCAGAAAAGAAGAAGCAGAAGAAACCAAAGAAGGCCAAGAAAGTACGAACACGCAAATGGTTCGTCAACCGCTTGTTGGGACGGACGTTGCGTTGTGAATTTGCAGAGGACGCTTCGACAAGGTATCGCAAGCGGTTTGGCAAGGACGCAGCATCAGCGAGAGAGAATGATCGAAATGCTGATGTGCCTGATATTGAGGAAGTCAATGACGGCGCCGTTCAGAATGCTCGGAAGATGGGTAAGAAGCCGGGTCGAGGTCCAGCGAGAGATATCCAACCTGGTGCGCCAACGGATCCTGGTAGAAGGAGAGGAAGGACCGGAGAGGATGCGCCGAGGAGGGAACCCAATGTCGGAGATGCGGAGACGAGGTATAGGACTGGTGCCATTGCTGAGGCTACGGGAGTGAAGAAGACATTTGATTGATGGGATGGTGTGTTCGTCGTCACTGGACCGTGTACGAATATACCCCAGCGGCTATTAGAAGTAACTAGTAGTCTCTAAGAGCTTTCGCAGCAGTCAGTAGCTTAAGTGTTTCATCCACTAAATGCTCAGAATAGGATTCAACTTCTGCTCCCCACAACGTGTCATGCCTCGTTCACGGCGCTCGTCTAGGTTCCCATGTCACGTCAAGCACTGTCAATTCCTAACCTAGGCCACTTTCCATCGTCGTGTTCCCCAGTGGCTAATGGCTATATTTCGAATGTAGGCCGGTATTCCCCGTCATCCACCCTCCATAAAAATAGCGGACGTCTTACGCCGACTCCTTCATAACGTCTTCTCGCGACATGAAATACTTGAACCGAGTGACAACCTACATTATTTGCAAAAATTTGAGAATGCATGCAGATTTTATTCTGTAAAGACGCCATCTGCAATCGTGCGACTTAAGCCGCTCTGTGACTCTATCCATTGTGCTCCGGCGAAATGAATAATCACTCAGAGTCCTCACCACTTCTCCAAAACGATGACCACACGTCCTCTCAAGCTCACAAAGGGCCATCCACAGCCCTTGCAACGCGAATTTCAGCAGCAATGTTCTCCTTCATCACAACCGGCCTGCAAGTTCATTCCACTGCCTCTCTCCTCGTTCTCTCAATCTAACACCCACCCCCTAAAGTTTCGTCTCCTCAATCGGCGTAATGCTCCCCCACATCGAAGCTTACTACGCCCTCTCCGACCTCAGCGTCTCACTCATCTTCCTCGTCGGTCCCGCCGGCTACATCCTCGCCGCCTCATCCAACGCACTTATCCACACTCGTTTTGGACAACGCGGTATCGCATGTGCAGCTCCCGTGCTGCATTTAGTGTCGGCTGTGGTGTTGGCGTTACATCCGCCGTTTCCGCTGCTGCTATTGGCGTTTGCGGGCGTGGGGTTGGGGAGTGCGTGGTTGGATGGGAGTTGGTGTGCGTGGGCGGGGGCGATGGGGAATGCGAATACGGTTAGTGGGTTGTTGCATGGGAGTTTTTCGGCGGGGGCGGGGGTTGGACCGGTTGTTGCTGGGTTGATGTTGGCGAGGGAGAGGGGTCGAGGTGGTGGTGGTGGTGTGGGTGGAGGGGAGTGGTATAGTTGGTTTTGGGTGTTGGTGAGTGATATTAACACTTATTTATGAGCATGATGGGTTGACAGTGGTCGTCGGGTGTGAGGAATCAAGACTTTTCATTTCTTGTTTTGCTAACTTAGAGTTGTCTCTCAGGCTGCAATGTCTGCACTCGAGCTCGTTCTTCTGCCAACCGCATTCCGGTACGAGAACGCAGAACGTTATCATGCTCAAGATCCTTCTTCCGACGATACCAAGGCACCTCCATCCAGCATTACCTCTACACCGCTACCTGCACCACCAACAACACCAAGCACAAAAGACCTCCTCTCCCACCCCATTATCCTCCTCTCCTCCCTCTACTTCCTCGCCTACGTCGGCACCGAAACCGCAATCTCGGGCTGGATCGTCTCCTTCATGTCCCGCTCCCGGCACGCCTCACCCTACCTCTCCAGCCTCTCTTCCTCCGCGTTCTGGGGCGGTCAAGCAGCAGGTCGTCTCTCGCTGGGTTTCGTGTCAGATAAACTCGGGGTACGGCGCGCCAACGTGGTGTACCTCTGCATCGCAATCACAGTGCAGAGTATACTCGCCGCATTCACCGGTCTACCTGCCAGCATAGCAGTGGGATTAGTCGGGATTGTAGGATTCAGCATGGGTCCGTTGTATCCGGGTGGTATTGTGCTGCTGACGCAGTTGTTGCCGCGAAGGCTGCATGTTGCTGCCGTGAGCTTTGTGGGGTCTTTGGGGCAGGTGGGCGCAGCGGTGCTTCCCTTCGCGATCGGGGCGGTGGTGCAGGGGGTGGGGATTGGTGTGTTTATGTATGTGATTGTAGGGTTGTTGGGGTTGAGCTTGGGGTTGTGGTTTGTTTTCTTGGGACTGAAAGCCAAAGAAGCTGTAGGCATTCAGGATGAGGAAGAGGAGGCTGACGGTGAAGAGTATTAGCGGCTTGAGATGGCCGTTGTATCTTGGTAATATGCTTCCTCGTCATGAACATATCAATGGAACGTTTTATGCGTCTGGTATTTTCTATTGTTGCGATATCAGAGGCTGATTCCCAAATACCTACCGAAAGACCGGAGATGTGTCAATAGCCCGGCTTACTTGGAGGCCGTAGTAATTCTTGTTTCCCTTGTTGTACATTGCATCACTTACGTACGTAGCCTCTAGTTAAAGGTCGACCCCCTGATCTCGGTGACAATACAACAATAAAGGAAAAACTGAGAGTTCATACGCAGCATAACTTCCACCAACAACATAGATCCCACAACCACTCAGAGCCAAATTTTCACAATGAATATGCTTCCCATAATCCTCGCTCCATCTCAGTGCGCAGCAGCGCCATTCCTCATTCATCTCAACCAGCTCTGCCTCGACTGAATCGGGATGCCGACGAGGTACTCTTAACTAATACAACGACAGGGCAAGACTCAGTGGAGTCAACCTGTGTACACATTATGCGATCCATTGACAACACATCCAGCAGACTCAAGTGAAGTGGTGATGCGAAGAGTGTTAAAACCGCTTCCAAATCGAGCTCAGTCAAAATCGAGTCGACTCATCTCAGATCCGAGTGCGGTCTCGAACTAGAGTCGAGGAATAGCAGCCTAGAAAGTGACCAGGAGGAGTGGTGTAGAAAAGGCTGCTAAGGCACTATGCAGTTGAAGAGAGGCTAAAACCGAGCGATCAGCAAATCTCAAACATTGATTTAGGATGAGAATTGGCGATCGGGCTAAGGTCGAAAGGTCGAAATGTCGCTGTATGAAGGGCGCCTTTCGCTCCTACCTGTCTTGTTCTCGGTTTTTTAGTATGAATGGGGATATTCAGGTAAGGTGGATAGCATACGTAGCCAAAACCACCTCTAGATTTCAAGCCATTAGCCAGAACTCACATTATGGTATGTTGTAGTAGAGTATCAGCACCACCACCACCATACTACAATCACACAATCTCTAACATCGCGCCTTCCATCAGCACAACTATGTTGCAGGAACCACAAGTTCCCAACAGAAGCCTTGAAGCTGACGAAATAAGCAGCTCAAGAACGAACAATGAGGATTGTGCGCTGCTCAATGGGGGAGATCTAGTGACAGGATCCACTCATCTCATCTTTCGCATCATCAAGTATAGCCGTACTAGTCACACTTATCCGCCTGTCGAATGGCTATATGTTGAGGTAAGCGACCTTGGCCTGATTCGCGTAAGAGTGGTGGGCTAGCAAGATTCGGTGCATGACTGGGAATGATTCTTTAAAAGCTAGCAGCACTGTCTGATTTATTCGTTCATTGATAACAGCAATGTAAGGGAAAAAGGCAAGACCTCGAGCAGGACTAATCAAAATGTATTTCTTTTCCATCTTTCTATCAGATGCGCAGCACATTTCACACATCAAAGTGGAGTGCAAGCTGTCTTGGTATGTATGAGGAAGCTTACTCGGCTTGACGGGAGACAACTACTTTGAGGAATGCTTTGGTTCAAGAATGGATTAGTTCAAAGACTGGGTATTGTTGTGCTGTGCTATGCACGGGCAATAGTGCAAAGCTCGACGTCGAAATGGTGAAGATTGACGATATTATTTATATCTGGCTTGGATTACATACGTTATCATGTCTTGCATATAATCTGTCGAATCGTACTAGAAAGCCATGCGTCCTTTACCAGCAGTAGTATGGTCGCTGTGTGGTGATTGGCCTATCAGGATGATGCACCCATATCTTCTTGGCCTTCTCGCGCTTCTCCCTTTCAGCGTACTCTCGGAGCCTCGTTGCTTCTTCCTTTAGTTTGACGGTAATGTCTATGATGCTATATCAGCACTGAGTTCACGATCCATCAATTGTTTTCACTTACTCGTCTGTGGCAACCTCAACCTATCTACTCTTCCTCTAGCCCTTGGGCTCGAATCCATACCATATGCACCCTTATTCACCCACGCCTGTTCGACATATATCCCAGTCTGATCGAATATCGTATGCCTCGTTCCATCCGCGAGCTTGATCACTCTCTTAGCCAAAGGATTGCCCTCTGCAATACCCAATCCCATACCCCTTTCCACCACAGCGCGATCTCTTGCCTCAATCAGGTGATTGTGAATTTCAACGGCTGCCTTCTTCTTGCTATATTGCATCTGCACAATCGCTTCCTCGATCGGCTTACCCGCTATTTGACGTGCCAACGGGCCCAGCTTCTTGACAGACGTCTTCATGAATTCAGACGCCATGGAGTATTCACGTTCCGTACGCTTGATGATCTGTTTTCGCGAAAGCCGACCTCGGCGCTGAATAGCCTTGATGACCATTTTCCTCTCCCAGCGCCTGCGGACTTCGGGTTGAGGGTCGAGCTTTGCGGCCATGACGGCCGGGTCACGTTCGCGGCGAGTGGCATCTTGGTTCGTTTTGGCGCGACGGGCTCGGCCTGGGTCTAGAGAGGAGAAGATGGAGTTTGTGGCGAGCGAGCCTTGGGTCGGTGGTTTCTGGGCGGGGGGTGCAGCGCGGGCTTTTGTGATTTGAGGGTTCTTTTTGAGGTATTCGGCGAGGATGGGATTGTTTGCGTTTGGATCTGGAGTGGGAGTGTTGGAGGTGGAGGCGTAGCGGCGGGAGGGAAGAGTGCGAGAGGTTGGTATTGAAGAGATTGCTGTGGGCGCTTGTAAGTCATTGGTGCTCGTGGAGGATTTACTGTCTTGTTCCGCAACGAGTTTCGGAGCTCCGTCATCGCCTCACACAAGCACAAAGGTTCAGATCATTGACACGTACCTGTAGGCCGTAGCCTTATGCAATATCTGGATAGACTCATGCTGATGTGCACGTTCTATCAAAGTGTTTTTCTTGTTGTCGTCGTCTTGCAAAGAAACGATGATTATTAAGACGGGTTTTGCAGGGTATTGACAAGTTGATTGAGTGAAATTGAATGTCAAACAATGCTTAGTACTTCCTTCAACATCAGGCCTAAATGTTTTGCAGCTGAATTTGGACGTCCTCGAGGCTTGAGATTGTACGCAGGCTTATATCTGCACGGCGACCATCATCGATGCTGTCTACCATGGCCTGTTTCCAGTAACAAAGTACTATATACACCTGATTTTGCTGGTTTCCAGCCGACAAGGTTCGGGTCGTCTTCGCTTGTCGATCCTTCAAAAGATCCAAAAGGCTCGAATGGGCGATCAAACCGCCAAATGCTATTTATTATTGACTACAGAAAGCCATCTCTGTCCAGAGTCATCATGGCTTCGGACGACGACGACCAACCTTCGTCCGCTTCTGCTTCTGAAGACCTATCTTCCATCCTACGAGCAGATGATACAAGTATTAGAATAGCTTTCGTTGCTGCCTTTGTTTGTTTGCGATGTGATAGATCCCTTTCGAAACGGTTCGTAGCCTAGATAGGCTAACTCGGCATCACAAAGATCGTGAACAGCTTACTGCCTCTTTATGCTCTTTGCCTTGCCTGCTCCTTCGTCGCATGTTGAGATATTTAGTAGTAGCCCGCTTAGCTCGCTTACATGATTAGGCATTAATCAGCCTAGGATCAAGGTGAAGATTGCAAAAGGTGTTGGTTGGGAATCCGAGAGCGAGCTTGGCTTAGATCTGCCTGCACGACTCATACTACTTTTGCGTTCTGTTTTTGTACAATTCGATGTACGGACGGCCTCTGTTCCTCCTCACCTTTCCCTGCAACTGCCTCGCAGGCGCTGACACTGTAGGTAGCAAACAACAACACTGCACTACAGCATCTTGAATGCGATCCAATACGACGAGGCCGTAGAAGCTCCGCGCATAATCAAGTAACCACAGAAGGTGCGGGTGGCAGGTCGTTCCTTCTCTGTTCGCCTATCACCATCATGTCGTCCAGCAATAGGATGAACATCAGCAATCTGCTGTCGCCCGACCCTGGCAGCAATACCACTGCGACACCGACGGCTCCATCCTACTCACCACCACCAAAAATCTACCGTCGAGAGTCTGGAAACCAAGCATATAACCAAAGCTACTCTCAACCACAACAGCAGCAGCAGCAACAGCAGACATACCAATATCAATACCAACAACAACCTCCATCTCAACCATATCCATCTCCTTCCGCACTGCTTGGTCCTTCGCCGCTTTCGCCGCAAGTAACTCCTCCAATATCATCTCAAGCAGCTGTAAATAGAGCTGCGCCAAGACAAAGAAAGAAGGAAGCACCTTTACTCCAAAGAGCTGTGACATCGCCCCACCACTACGACCGGAACATAACTCCTTCATTGCAACAGAGCGTTGTGCCTCAAGGTCAACCTATGTCTGAATCTCTACTGCCTAACCTAGCCACCGTTTCGACCTCCTCACAAGGTGCTGCTAGGACGTATTCTGGCGCAGGGTTGAATACTCCACCTGCCGACTACAGACTGTCTCCATTAGGCTATGGTGCAATCCAGCAACAACTATCACCGCCTGCATTACTACGACAAACTTCGACCGAGAAGATGGATTTCCTTGCAGGTAGGAATGACTCAAAACAAGATTCATCACATCACATGCTTAAGATTCTGACTGAAGTAACAGATGTCGCATCAATGCAACAAGCACAACAGAGTCAAGCACGCAACATCCACAGCTCCATGTCCGTGCAAGATCTACCCCGATCTCCACAGCCGTAAGTTGTTCAATTCATCGTCTATTATCAGAGATCGACCATGCTAAAAGTCTTCTAGACCACCACTCTCACGACGCAGCTCAGCTCTTGCTCCTTCTCCTGCAGACCATATGATGTCTGACGCTCCTACCACCACCGTACAACCTCGAACTTTCAGAGCAAGCACACTTACCACAGCCGAACTACAGAGCGTGTCCGAGCTTACTAAACAGCTCTCCGAAAATTCCTTCCTCTACGATAGCCACACCAAGCTCATCAAGATACTTCAAGAAGGATTAAGAAGACATATCGCCCCACCTGGAGCAAATGTACTGCAAAATCCACACGAATATAGTCTACTGCCAGAGCTACGGCAAGCAAGAGATGCCATGGATTCCAGATTTCCTGTTGGAGAAGAGCTTTGGGTCGAATGGATACAAGATGAATGCATGTTGGCACAATCAAGTGAAGAGCGTGGTACAGTCATGGAACTGTGTCAAAAGGCTGTCCACGATGAAGTTGGTAGCACCAAGCTATGGCGTTTGTACGGTGACTGGATGTTACATTTGTACAACTGCAGCCATGATACTGCTGGGCTATCCGAGATCAGTGCACTGGAATCTCACCCTATTGTAGGTCAAGTTCTCGCGCGGCAAAGATGGTCTGAAGAAGACAAAATGGTTGGTCCTGAAGTCTTCAGGTGGGATATAATGCTGGAGGTATGGCGTTCAGGTGTAAAGGCTACAGAATGGCACATTAACGATTCTCACGTTGTATGGGATTCGTACATGAAGATTTTGCTTCAAGATCTTCAAAGTCGACCATCTATTGAGAAGATGGACGAGATCAAGAAGCTTTTCAGTCTTCGTCTCAGGACCCCGCATGCCACTTGGGACGACACATCATCAATGTTTTCGTCTTTCGTCACACGATATGACGACAAAGCGTATGAGATGATCATGGTTGAGATGAACAAACAAGCTGCAGCGGCTAAGCAAGAATTTGCACTCCGCCAAGATCACGAACAGAAGCTTGCTGCTGCTGCCGAATCCGGGGATCAGAACGCAGAATGGACGGCGATGAACGAATACCTCGAGTGGGAATTCGACCAAATCAAAACTGGTAAGTCGTCGCCAGCCAGTTTCGACCTTTATATAAGCTTGTTTGAGCGCGCCCATCTCCGTTTCCCTACAGATGCTGAGTTGTGGGAGGATCACGTTGATATCATCATCGAAAATGCCAGAGCAGAAACACAGCTTATTCCTTTGACCTATAATGCCACTCGGCATTGTCCGTGGTCTGGAAATCTATGGGCTAAACGATTGGTTGCGCTTGAGGCGTTTGGCGTTGCTTTTGAAGAGATGGAGGACGCGAAGCATCACGCAACTAGTTCCGGTTTGCTTGAATCTGTTGGTGGTATTGATGAGTTTATCAAAGTACAAACAGCCTGGTGTGGGTTCCTGCGACGCAGAGCATTCAGCAGTACTACTGATGAGGACGAAGTCGACATGGCTGAAGTCGGTATCACATCTGCAATAGAAGGCATCAAAGCTCTAGGCGAGAGGAAAGAAGGCAAGCAATTCAAGGGTGATCCCGACTATCGTGTTGAACGCATTCATCTCAAGTTTCTTTCTCAAGCCGAACGCTTTGATGAAGCTCGAGCGAAATGGTGGCAGCTCAGCTTTATTCATGGTGATCACTGGGAGTTCTGGGAACGATTTTACACCTGGGAAATCTCAATTTGGGGACGAAGTGTAGGTGGTAAGAAACTGCCTTCGCCAGAGCTAGCAACAAAAGTGCTCTTTACGGCAATGCGTCGGGAGGATCTTGACTGGCCCGAGAAGATGATCGCAATGTATCAACATCACTGTCGTCAACATGAAGGTGTCCTAAAGGTACGAGAAGCATCTGTCGAGGCACGAAGGTCATCCAAATTATTGGCGAAACGTCGTCAACAAGAAGCTGCGGAAGCAGCAATTGCGCAAGCTGCTGCACAGCAACAATACCAAGCTACCAATCTTTCTGTTGACCCTGCAGTCAATGGCAAGCGCAAGTTGGAAGAGCTTGGTCTTGCTGATGGATACACTGCGAAGAGAACCAGAGCCGAGGTCAGTATAGGGACAGATCAATACCCAGCTTCATCCTCCGCGACATCGCAGGTGAAAAGAAACAGGGAGAATGCCACAATCATTGTCAAGAATGTTCCAGCAGACATCACTGAAGGTCGTTTGCGACAATATTTCCGAGACTGTGGCTTTGTCAATAATGTCACAATCATACCTGACGACAACAACAATACTGCAACTGCGACGCTGGAGTTTGAAACCAAAGAAGATGTACTTGCCGCTGTCACGAAGAACATGAAGTCCTTGGATGGAAACCCTATCGAGATTCAAATAGGCTCCGGAACGACATTATACGTTACCAACTATCCTACAGAGGCTGATGAAACTTATATTCGGGATCTCTTCAGTCAATTTGGTGACATTGTTGAAGTACGTCAACCGTCTCTCAAGTACAACACTCATCGTCGCTTCTGCTATGTCCAATTCCTCTCCTCTTCTGCAGCCAAGAATGCCGAATCCCTGGACGGTAAAGCGCTCAAAGGTGGTCTCATTCTTTCCGCAAAACTTAGTGATCCCAGCAAGAAAAAGAAGCGCGAAGGTGCATTGCAAGAGGGTCGCGAAGTCTGCGTGAAGAACGTCAATTGGAGCGCTACTGAAGATGGCTTACGTAATCTCTTTGAAGCATGTGGTGCCGTGCAGAACGTTCGCATTCCACGTAATGTGAAAGGTCAGAGTACAGGTATTGCTTTTGTCATCTTTTCGTCCAAAGAAGAAGCACAGAAAGCAGTGGTCGACCTTAACTTGAAAGATTTCATGGATCGTATCCTTAGTGTTGAACTGGCCTCGGATAACCACAAAGGGACGAAACGCATTGACAAAACATTGATTGACAACGGCTCACCTGCACCACCAACAGAATCGGCTGGTAGTCCCGAGTCTACGACTGGAGCCAACACGACGACTATCAAGAACGATGATCATCGCGCGCGTACTCTTCGCCTCTACAACATCCCAGACACCGTAAGCAGCGCACGCATCCGTGTTCTTGCAGAACCCTACGGAGCACTCAAGCAAGTCAAGCTCTTTCCCGAAAAAGGCGAAGCACAAGTCGAGTACGAATCCATTGCCGATGCTGGCAAAGCCGAGATGGGATTGCAAGGGCATCAGATTAATGGTGTGACGATTCAAATCAAGATTTCTGCCTCGAATGATGGAAGTCTCACGGGTGGACCTGGTCGTGGTGGGAATGGTAGTGTTGCGGATAGGCATGCTTTCAAGGGTAAGAAGGCGGCGATGCCTTTTGCACCTGTGACTAAGCGGCCACAACAGCAGGGGAAAAGAGGTGGATTGGGTATGAAAAGAGGGGGTGGAGGTGTCGTGGCTGCAGGAAGGAAGAGTAGTATTGTATCGGACACAAACATGAATGATAACCAGGGCGCAGGCAGCAGTGGCGGCGGCGGAAAGTCCAATGATGACTTTAGGAAGCTGATGACTGATGGGAAATGATATAGATTGAATGGATGATGGTAGATGGTGCATAATAATGGATGGAAAGAGAGGAATTAAATAAAGAGGCAGGCATTATACCCCCCCACGCAGCACACAGGGAAAAAAGTTTGTATCATAGTATTTGCATAATATAAGCATGGTGGAGAAAAATTAATAGAATGAATTGTGTAATTGTAGAATCTGCATACCAGGTACTCATGACCAGTCTAGCCAGTCTCTACCATTCGTACACGCTACACTGCTCTATGCATCTTTTGAGCCAGCCTCGCCTAAACAATAAACGATGAGGAAAAGCGAGCGAGCAAAGGCCTGTAGTAAGAGGTGTGATTGAGTTGAGTAGAGTAGAGTAGATAACATGAATTGCATGTAATGGGATATGATGTCGCGATTTCGGCAGCTTGCTTGCTCTAGTTGCATGCTTATACTAGATTTTGCCTTGGGTACCTATTGAATCTTCAAACCATGAAGGAGGTATGCTGTGGAGGACGGGCGTTGAGCAAAGTTTCCGATGTTTTTGAGTCGGATCCATTTCATTTTCAATCATCGTCATCTTGAGAGGGACGGACGGTAAGAATACTCTGTTATGTAATAATGAAAATAGGGTGGATAACAATGCCTTTCTTTTCACCCCAATAAAATCCACGACGAAATAAGAAAGCTGGAACGAAGCGCCCTGCCACGGGAAAGCAAGGGCTGGGAAGGAAGGAGGGCAGAAAGGATAGGATAGATGGAGCGGCTAATAGTCATTTGTGTACTGTATGGACTATTTTTAATGCACAACATATTCATTGCCGGTCAATTTTGGATCTGACTTCCAGATGATTTAATTCTTCATGTTAATGTATGTTCGCTTTATTTCATATACTCATAAAAAAGCCACAGCTGAGACGTAATAGACAATTTCCATATTGAGTTCGTTGATTGAGTGGATGGCCTGTCCTGGCCTGTCCTAGAAAATCGAGTTGACAATGTTGCCGCCTACAGACAGGAATATTAGCATTCACACCTCGCACATTCATCTCAACAGTGCTATTGGAAAACGTGGACGTACCAATCGTGGCTCCTGCGCCGAAAATTGCAGCGTTGCCCAACTTTGACCCAAATTTCTTGCCCTAAGAAAACATTATGTTAGCATAATGTTCCATATTTCATTGTATACTTCTGAGCTCTTGAACATACCGCCGCAGTCATCTTATCACTATTCACACTCGATCCAGTTTGCTGTGGTGCTTGAGAAACAGCCATAGGCATATTGCCATAGCCCATTGGCCCTTGAGCTCCCGGCGGCGGTTGTGGAGTTTGCTGCGAGCCATACATGTACGGCTGCTGCTGTTGTGGTGGTTGCATATCCTTTGCATCATCCACACGCACGTACGAACATGGGAAGATGCCAATGTCGCCTGTACGCTCACTTCGTCCTTTCCACCACTCGGCGTTCATGTATTCCAGCACGGTGACGCGATCGCCGGGTTGGAGGGATAGATCACCTGCATCAGTTGGGTTGTAAGCGTAGAGAGCATTGGCACGAGCCAGGCCATCGGATTGTGGTGGGACTGCATAGGGAGGTGGTGAGGCGGCGGGGTTTGGGGTGTGGGATTGTGGTGGTGGTGGTTGGTAGAAGCCTTGGTGGTCGTTCTTTTCGTTCATGGAGAGGTTTGAGAGGTTGGGTGTTGGTGCGGAGGCGTTGACGGGGATGACGACGGAGGGGGTGGATTCTTGGGGGAGTTGGGAGAGGAAGGTTGTTATTTGGTTGGAGGAGACGAGGCCCATGTCTGTGAGAAAGTGAAGTTCCTGGTTGGTGTGTGTGAGTGTGGGAGTAGTGTGAGATAGGTGGTAATGCTTGCTTACTGCTTTGATTGTTCGGATGGCGCGATCGACCATTGCGGTCTGGAAGGGTTGTTGTGCCATTGTGGTGTGGGATGCGAGTGTAGGATGTTGGAGGCACAGTTCGAGTGTGAAATTGAGATGAGACGAGTGAATTGAAGAGAGGCGGAGGGTGAGATTATAAGCAAGAAACTTGAGCTAAGCCTCTCTCGCAGGCCGAAACATGAAACACAACCGCTTGGCTGATCGCATGTGACAATGATGAATCTGAAACAACACCGCCAGCTCCATTCATACAGCCAACTATCTAAACATCTATCTACTGGAGTATTAGAGAACACGCGGAATGCATTTGTCCAATCTATGCCAACTCTTCTGATAAAACTCCCAATGCAATGCATTTCGTTATCGTCGTATATCGTGTCAAACTCATCAACACATGAAAATGCTCCTCTACCATCTCTCCCTCTCTCGGGCGCTATACCTTCCCGGCTCTTCCAATCCTCCCTCCTTCCTTCTCTCCTTATGACAACTTCCCTCGTTTCGGTCCTCCACCTCCAGCCCCATCTTCATCCATATCCGTAAAGTCCAGAAGATCAGGGAACGCAGACTTTCGCTTCTGTCCAGCTCCACTCCCAAGATTGCCTAGTGCTATTACTGAATTCCGGTCACGTTGAACTCTTCGATGTACTGGCTTTGGCGTTATCATGTGTGCTGGTGAAGAGTGTTCCAGATCCATGTCATCTTGTGCGGCCCGAAATTGATAGACATCTTGTCGAGGTGTAGACACTGGTTTCGTTTCCAATATTTGGGCATTTGCGGTCGAGGTAGATCGTGAGGCTGAGGGTTGTGATTGTGGTATCGGTATCGTCCTTGGTGATATATCGTCTGCATACTTGTTCGCCCTCTCCACAGGTGCTTTGACCCTCAGATGTATCCTGTCGTCACCATTCACATTACTCTCCTCTGCATCCTCGCTACCATATCTGTTCTGCGACAATCGCTCGGTAGCCCATTGTCGTACTCTCCATCCTTCTCCATCTCCTAGACCCAAGTTCTCCGAATCTAAGAACGATAGGAGCTCTTCAACGGCATCTTGATAGCCTGTGGCTCGTGCGGAGTCTTCGTCTGCAGCGGCGATCTTATATAGTTGTGCAACTGATAATGCTGCAGCTTTGAAAGCTTGGTGTAAGTCGGCGTTAATTTGCCGCCGAGGGAACGAGCGTGGTAATGATTTATTGAGCGAGTTGAGTGAATCCATGGTGGTGTTTCTCCGGTGTATGCCTGTCCGTCTCTGACCAGGTAGTGTTGATGTTGTTGTCTCCGCTCGAGCGTGAAAACGACGATAATGTTTAGGCTGGTGTTATTGTAGACGAAGAGAGAAAGTTTTGTGATCAGAGCGAAATAGTATCCCGATGCAATCCTCGCTCTTTCTTTGTCTGCAATGGTCTGGGGCCTTTGTTAATGTATGATCAATGTTGACATCAGTATGAAAGAAGACAAAGTCTTGTGATATTTGCCAAGGCCGAGATTAGTTGAAAGCCCCTTTTGCACATTCAAGTCCACCACACTTCTCTTCTTCTTTTCATCTTCCCATCTGTGATACAACTTCAGCACAGACAAGTGCTTTAGGTACGGGCATAGACGCTTAGTAAAATATGAATATGGGTTGACTTCGTTCTGTGACTCTTGCGTAGGGCTGCTTCTGTGAGGCACTGAGTGCAAGAAAGAGGTGGATCAACAGGACTTTGCCAGGCAGTCTTTCGATATGGGCGACACGAACTTTTTGACAGCTCGTCTGAAGAAAGAGACAGACGATGGAGAGTCTCACGTGGCGTATTGGGACGAAGGAGCGGACGAGAAGGAGTCGCTACCTGAGTATACTAACATGGAGCCACCCTCCAGCATTTTCACAACCTTACGCTACTCTGAGGCAATGATGGATTGGGAGGCTAACCACAGTCTGCCCGGAATATCACACGATAAGCTGCATACCCGATTTTACATGCTCCAATACCATATCGATCGGCTGAAGAAAGCAGCTGAGTATTTCAAGTATCCTACATATACTTTCGACGACGAAGACAGTCTCGCGCGTATGATGGCTGATGTCGCATCGAGCGAGCTCGCCATATCTTCTCATAACGACCCCAGCCGCTTGCCCTTACCAGTCGGACGTGTCCGTGTGATGGTAACATCTACTGGAGAGGCCAAAGTTGATTGTACTGTCTCTCCATTGAAGAGCATCGAACGTGAAGAGACGTATTTTCCACAATCACTAGAAATACCCGAGCCTCTTCCAACTCCAATCTATCGGCTGTACCTATGTCCATTCCCGACTGAGCCTTCGGCGTATACCCGACATAAGACTAGTTGTCGAGACATGTACGCAGCAGCTCGTGTGGCATGTGGCTTACCAGCTCAACCTACATCATCACATCCAGTCGAGATCCTGCTCTGGAGTCCTAGAGGCCGACTGATGGAAGGGAGCCTTACATCAGTGTACTTCTACCGTCCAGATACGCAAGGTATAGGCCGGTGGGTCACACCCAGTCTACAAAGCGGTGGGAATGATGGCACGACTAGACGATGGGCACTAGGGCAAGGCTTGTGCATTGCAGGTAGTGTCTATGTAGAAGGCAGGAACGGTGATGGTGTAGAGGGCGTGAAAGAAGGAGAACTTTGCTGGATCAGTAATGGTTTTAGAGGCTTTCAACTTGCTCGAGTTAGGAAGTCCTACTACGAGCGCGCTGTGCAGGAAAGGCGGGTGAAGAAAGATTGAGAACATTGCTCTTGAGACAACCACGTTCGATCAATGTCTGATGAAGCTCTGTGAGCGCACGACGGGAAGTCCTCGAGTAGTGCTGGTGGTAGCAGTCATGTCACTCGCCGATAAGTGAGTTTGTTACATGCCTTCAGCCTCATGCCGCATATCACGCTTCTTCATAGGCTATGAATCTATAATGCTGCTCCTCCGCGCATCATTCTCTCAGAGCTGAGGTTGTCGAGGATTGTTCACCAATACTACGACAACCCTAAGCGGTCTTACTAACATGCTTCCATACACTAACATGATCCGTCCCCTCCCCAATCTTATGCGTTCTCTCCGCCTTCCACCTCTCCACTCTTTCCAACCCCTTCTCATCATTCCTCCCTTTCACGAACTCCTCCTCCGTGCCATCTGGGTACCCTTTCTCGTCATATTTCAGTACTTCTCCCGGCCGACTCAAATGCGCAACATATGCTTCAGCATTCATACCAAACGGAGGCCCACCAATCTTCGGATCCTTATACAGCGGAAACTCCAAGCACACCAGCCTCCCTTCCTGCGCCAACAGCCCTGCCTGCCTCGTTGCCCACTTCGGCCGTAACTCTGGCGGTAACGCGCAAAAGAAGGTGTAATCATAAATAAGATCGAATTTGAAATCCTTGTCATTCAACGCAGAGTCCACAAGCCAGGCGTCATCAAAAAAGTCACCGCAGATGAATGTATAGCGTCCGCCGGCATCGCTCTTGCCTTCACCTGCCGATTCGTCTTTGTATCTGTCATATGTCTCTGCTGCATTCCTCACAGCGGCTTCCATAGCTTTCTCGCTGACTTCCAACCCGTACGCGTCATAGCCCAGACTGGCTAGTAGCAGTACATCGTACCCCTTGCCGCAACCAGGTACCAGTGCTGTTTTGCGGCGTTGGCCTGCGAGGTCGCCGCGATCATGGACGGAATTCTGAATGGAAGGGTCTTCGATGGGACCGCCTAGGAGATCCTGGCGTTTGGTGAGCGTGTCGATGAATGCTGGATTGGGGCCTAGGCGGTCCCAGGGAAGCCATGGGTCGGAGGAGGTGGCTGCTTTGTCCCAGATTTGTGACCATAGTTTGGTGTGTTCGGAGGTTGGTGCGGTGAAGTGGTCGCGGAGGCGGTTGCGGTCGTCGAGGGGTGGTGCTGGGGTGGACATTGTCCTGGTGTATTGTTGTAGCAGGTGATTGCAAGGGCGCTTTGGTGATGAGACGGCAGCTACTGAGTGATCATATCTGAAGTGAAGTCTGCGGGCAAGAGGAAGGACGATGAGGGGTAGTCGTCATTGACACCGGCGCATGCTCCGCGACAAAGTCGGTAGAATCATTGGTGAGGGCAAGGTCACTTGCTGTCTGACTTGGTCGATTGTCTTACAAGTAATTTCTTTCCGCTGTATTATAGGTCAGTAGCAGATCCGAGAAAGTAACTTTCGAGAGCAGACATCTTATCTCTCAACATGTTCTGTCAAGTGTCTCTTGATTCCTCCCTCGGCTAAGTCGGCTTCGGCCTTCGTCCTCTAAATGTCAATTAGTAGACCGATAGGGTAACGCCTCCCGACACATCACCAGCAGATAATGTAGAGCTCTCCTCAGCTTTTGTCTTTCTCCCATCGAAGTTGTCGTCTTGTGCGCGGAGTCTGAAAAGTGCCTTGACAATGTGTGCGTGTGACTGCGAACGATTTACTTGCCAATATGCCTGCGGATACTGCCAAGCACATCGTGGAGGAGCCGATACAGATCCCTGAAGAGATCGCTGTCGAGGAGCATGAATCTCCATCTATTCACCATGAGAGATATGGAACCCACGAGGAAGAGCACGAGGACCATGATGAACAGGAGGAACACGAGCAAAACGACGATATAGCAACTGCTCCACACCACGATCTCGAAGCACAAGCGAAACAACCAGCACCAGCACTTCTACGTACAGTGACCAGCAGCTCCCGCCGTAGCGTAGTCAAGGTCCCTCGATCCAAACGCACAGGTCTCCTCGGCCGTTTCACCATTCTATACGAAGCAGAAGAACCCAAAGACTATCCTCGGCGCATAAAATGGTTCCTTACTACCATCATCGCTTTTGCAGCAGTCACAGCAGCCATGGGCAGTTCGATCATCTTACCTGCCCTTCCGGAAATCGAGTCGACGTTCCATAGCACACCGTTCGTCACAAATGCAAGTGTGGCTTTTTACATGCTAAGTATGTCGTTATTCCCACTATGGTGGTCTTCTTTCTCAGAGACTGCTGGACGGAGAACGGTATATTTGGTCAGCTACATCATGTATATCTTCTTCAACATTCTAGCCGCAGTGTCGACATCGATCAGCATGTTTATTGTTATGCGTATTTTGAGTGGTGGTGCTTCCGCGTCGGTTCAGGCTGTTGGTGCTGGAACTGTAGCTGATCTGTGGGAGCCTAGGGAGAGAGGCAAGGCTATGAATCTGTTCTACATTGGACCACTCTGTGGCCCGTTGTTTGCACCTATTATTGGTGGTTTGTTGACGGAAGGCCTTGGTTGGAGGAGTACTCAATGGTGCGTAGTATAGACATCGGCAGTGGCATGAATATATCTACTCACTTCATTCACCAGGTTCCAGACAATCTATGGCGTTCTCATTTTTCTCGGCCTCCTCCTGTTTCTCCCCGAAACCCACCACATCGCGCCTAAGCTCAATCAAATCGAACAACAAGCCATTACATCCGAAACCAACGCAGAAAAAGACTCCCGACCAAATCTCTCACGTACAGCCTCGCGTCAAAGTGTAAAAAGTGCTGCAGTCAAGACGCGGAAAAACCTCCTCC
>Ga0115853_100036_pt1 | contig 30339 bp, 30 predicted proteins | sample InSIn5gowninarea_FD_83867 | JGI IMG/M metagenome (GOLD analysis project Ga0115853, IMG submission 83867)
ATCCGTCCTGCACACTGCGGCATCCATGTCCGTCGAACCGTCAGGGATAATCTCCATGTCCTAGTCTAGTCATCCCGTCCCCACTCCCGGGATCGCCTCTGGTATTCGCGCTAGGCATTAGACTTAGCTTACCAGACATGTTGCTGTGCCGGAGTCACTACCTGGTCTAGACGATTAGGGTAACTATCACAGACCATTGCTTCATTTCCAGAACAACTTTCATTCATCACGTTGACATGTAGCCATGATTTTGCAAAATTCAAACGCAAAATCTTGTATCATGGTCCAAATTTTCGTCGTTCCACTGGATAGAGACAGTTTTTTGGATAGCACATGCGCATAAGAAAATGATTAATTTTATCAAAGATCAATTACATGTACTCGAGTCTTTGTTCACAAATGGATCAGTAATGCATTGTGGATATCACTTTGTGCGGTATGAATGCTATGAAGCACTAATATAGGAATTGTAATCAAAGCTACAGAGCTCTGAGAAGCAACTACTTGCAAATACTAAACTGTGTCCCTACAATCACTACAACGACTAGACCGTAAGGCGAGGGGGCTAGCACCCCTTAAACACGAACTTGCTCGACATGAGGAGTCTTCTCGGAACCGAGGTTGTCAAGGTGCTCGCTGTGGACGCCCTTCTCGATGGCGTGCATGTCAACGTGGGGAACGGCATCATCGCCGTCGAAGATGCGCGAGATCTCCTCAAGGGTGGGTCCCTGAAGAACGTAGTCAGCAACGGTTTCATGTGGCGAAAAACGCGTATACATACCTTGGTTTCTGGGTAGACGAAGTAGACGAAGATGAGCTCGACGGAGATCCACAGAGTGTAGAAAAGCGCCAGATTCCAGTGCTTGGGGAGGTTGTCCCAAGCGACAGGGTTAGTCTGACCACCGACGGCGAGGATAGCTTGGACGGTAATGTTCATGATCATAAGACCCTTGGCACGGAGAGCGTAGGGCAGAATCTCGAGAGCGTAGGCGACAAGCAGACCAGACCAGGCAAAAGCATAGCATACACCAAAGAGCCACACAAAGGGAATTTGTGCGTATCCGGCACCCTTGTTTGTCTCGCCGGAGTTCTCGTAGACGGCGCAGGTGATGGTCCAGCAAACGAACGACATCATCATACCAGTGGTTGCGCCAAGGAAGAGGGGACGACGTCCGACTTTGTCAATCAAGGTAGCGGCATATGTGGATACGACGAGAGACAAGATACGTTCACCACCGGTCAACTACATCGTGGGTTAGTAGAGGGCTTTTGGATAAGAATCGTAGCTAGACTTACAGCCATCTTTTGATCCTGGCTAGTAATTCCGGCGCCAGTGTAGACCAAGTTGATGTAGTTGGAGAAAAGGGCGTTACCGGAGTACTGGGAAATGATACCAAGGGAGATGAGAATGGCCAACCTCCATCGGTTGCCCTTGGTCCTCAAGAAGTCAATGTACCTGGAGTTGGTTTTGGCATCGGCCTCCATTCGGATGGCTTCCCTCATCTCAGTGTATTCAAAGTTGACGGTTACGTTATCGCGGTCACCCTCAGCATGGTAGTATGCAAGAGTGTCCAGCGCCTCCTCGTAGCGTTCCTTGGAGATCAACCAACGTGGGCCTTGGTCTCATGTTAGCTTGATGTACGAATAGATATTCGTGTCCATGTTACTTACTTTCAGGGACCCACCAGATGAACATGAGCTGGAGAAACGATGGGAGACCCTGGAGAAGGGTGATGGAGCGCCAGGACCAATGGTTGTCGACTTGGGATGTGCCCCACGCAATCCATGCAACAAAGAGAGCACCCAAGTTCCAGAGACAGTTGTAGACGGCAGTGAAGATACCACGATGTTGGGGATGGCAAATCTCGGTGAGAAGAATGGGCGAGCACATCTGAGCGAACGAGTTACCGAAACCGAGGATGAAACGACCGACCATGTAGAGTTGCCAGGTGGTGGAGAAAGTTGAGACGAGAGCACCCGCAATCATGATGGTGCAGCCGACAGCGATTGGGATTTTACGCCCGGTCCATTGGGTCAGGTAAGGGACCAGGAAGAAACTGACGATGGAACCAATGTTGTACATGTTGTTCATTATACCAAGGCGGTTACCGGTGGGGTTGTCAAAGTATTCGGTCCACTTGTTCATCTGCTGCGAGGAGTTCATCATCATACTAGGATTTAGGATTAGCGGGAGCACATGTTGTCGAGCTAAATTGTACTCACCCATCGTAACCAGTGGTAGCGGAGGCAATGCAAAGAACTGAGCTGTGCCAGAAAAGTTTGCGCATGTTGGGATGCTTGTACCAGATGACCTTTTCGAACTGAGGTGCATCCTCGCGGACATTGCTGTTGCCCTTGGGGGCGCTCATGCCCATGCCGACCATGTTGGGCAAACGACGAGTTGAGACGACGAAGAGTCAAGAAGGCCGAAGGTAACGAAGGAGGGTCGTACACCGAGTTTGCAGATGGCCGTGAGGAACGATCAGAATGGCCGTGGGGCGACGAGTAGAGTACTTATATCTGACGCGCGAATACCAGAGGCGATCCCGGGAGTGGGGACGGGATGACTAGACTAGGACATGGAGATTATCCCTGACGGTTCGACGGACATGGATGCCGCAGTGTGCAGGACGGATGCTTGACAGCAAGTGTGGAGAGCGCCAGTAAGATTGTACCAAGAAAGCTGGATTGAGCCAGCCGTGGGCACGAGGGCCGCAGCGCCGTAGCCGAGAAGCTGTGTGTAAGTCCTTCGTTTGGACGCTAGTTGTTGGCTTGATGCTAGTGTTTCTAACGTCCCCTGCCAAATGGGGTGGCCCCATGGGGTGTCTGGAGGCGTTCGAGAAGGCCACAACGTGCCAGGGCGGCTAAGTACATGGTTGCATGGGCCAGAGAGTAAGTAGTATTGAGACACAAGAATTGATGCAAGGACACCAAGCCGTACTTGGCCCTTGTGAAGTGCTTCAATTCGATGGTCAGAGAAGCACGAGTTGGAGGGCGAAAGGTCCCACTGTGGCTGTTGCTACTACTTGCCGTGTATACACTACAGACGAGGCAAAGTCGATCGTCGGTCGATGCTTCAGAATCGCAAGAGACGGTGGGCTTGGTCTGCCACAAGCGATGAGGACTTTTCCCCACGGCAAATCACATGCGAAGGCTCTGCGGCAGCGGCAAGATGGAAATGGGCATTTTGCCTCGTTTCGTTGTTCCGCCCGTGCTGGGCTTGGCCAGGCCAGAGGCTTATCATGCCGAGTCTTGGATGGGTAGGGCTAGGTGGTGAAGACAACAGGCGACTCGTCCCGCGGATAATTTTGCTTAGCATCCGCCGCTCACCACGTCCCTGGCTGCCTCGAGTCTGAGGTGAGCCAACCATGTTGTTGTCTTGCGACAAGCTCTTCTGGTTGCGGAAATGTCACGAGCTGCCAAGATGGATAAATGGGCCTGCACCCCGAAGGCGGAATCTGGAGCTCGGAGACCAAGGGCCAGTGGATGCCATGAGGCACGAACTGCTGTCTAGCTTCGATTCCACCGCCAGCCTCAGACAAGCCCAGGCGGCTATTGTTGGTAATTATGAATCATTTGGCAAGACGAGCACCTAAATAGCAATAGGCGGTCATGCTCTTCGGACGGTGGTGTGGTGGGTTGGAGCAAAGCTTGGGTCGCCGTCCCCTGGCTTGGCCAAGCCCAGCTCGCCGGGCTACAGCCGACAACACCACCGCATCGTTCAACACCGTAGCTCGACTCGGAAATTCTGCGAGGCGACCAGGCGTGCATGTCCATGCTGTATAGATTAGGTCGAGGCTGAACCCAGGCGCCGAGCTGTTGGATTTAAGTTAATTGCTTCCTGGGGAAGCGAGGTATTTTGTGGGGTCGGACAATCTACAGCATCGCTAACTGCCGCACACCCCGCGCCCTTTGGTTTGTTAGCCGCATTGCCCTCGACTTCAATCTTGACGTCCAACGAGTCTGGTGTCGATGCAAAATGCGAATGCACCGTTGGATGTCAGCTCAGCGCGGCGAAAGCTAACGCAACCAAGAAAGCCCATATGCTTGACCGGCTGTACACTGTCTGCCAATACACGCCAACTCTTGGACGGCCTTGGCCCAATCAACCTATGGACCAGCGGGGCCGTAGCCTGGGGACGCTCTGATTTATCCGAGCAAGAGTCTCGTGGCTTGGTACCGTTAGATGCCAAGTAAGCCTCCCAAATCTGCAGCAGAGGCTGACCCGCAGAGACGGAACGTCCTTGTTGAGTATGTACTCGTTATCATCTGACAGGGAGGCATAAGTGACAGATGAGCAGCTTTGCCCCAACCAGTATCCTCTACCGTGCCACTTTTTCCACTGCATATTCCAGGCGCCATACACCAGGCTTGCCGCCCACTTTTCTGCTGCCATGCAGACGGCAAGGTCCAATCAAACTATTATTCGCCACATTCGTTTGAAAAGCACAAGCTTGTTGTACAAGTGTTGGCATCATGTAAGTACAGTATCGAGCAATGGCGAAAAAAACAAAATTCGACCACTAGACTACGATTATTATTGCTAGTCGTTAACACTTCATCTACGACAACGCAATGCTGACGGACTCCATTGTTCGCCACTATTCCTTGGTGCCAGACATACTGGGTCATCCCTCTTGACTTTAGATCTTTAGGTGGAAGCCGGCAGCTTTGCTCAACATGATTGATGGCAATTATCCAAGTATAGACATGCTGCTTACAGGTAATCACGTAAAGATAAAAACAACATCATGTTGTACTCACTCACACACACACACACACACACATATGTCGTGCTCACCAGACCCCAACCAGGACCCACACGAGGGCATGGAGCGACGGCAATCTGGCATCATGATCAGCTCATGGCCCTATCCTTGGAGTGGGGCTCTTTAAGCTTCTTGACTTCTTGGTATTGAATTACTGACTTACTTATGTACCCGAGCCTTGCTTTTCCATCGCAACACGGGCCTAGAGTCAGCCCAGCGCTCGCAAGCGGCTGGCCTTCGTGTTTCTGACGGAAAGACTATCCGCCGGATAACAATCCGTCAATCAACGCCACCAGGCTAAGTTTGTGGCGCACGACTATTGTTAAACAACATCTAGCACGGAATGTGTGACTGATTACCATGTGTGCAATGCTGGCGACTAGCTCGTAGCGGTTTTGTGGAGAAGCTAGGCTACATTTGTGGGCTTGAAATTGGCAGAGGGTGGCTATGTTCTATTGGAAAATGTCGAATAGGTCAGCTGTGATGCCTACTTACACGATTTGGTGGCACGCAGAAGTTTGCAGTTAAGTAAAGCCAATATGGGGGCCAAAACAATAACCCAATATTGAAGCATGTGCACACTGTTATACTACTGAGTGAAACTTGAGAAATTAGGCTACCATATCACAACAATGTGACCACCATACACTGGACTACATTCCCTAATTGTAGAATTCATAGTGATACCATGCGCCTTCAAGTGATGTTACCAGAACACGTGGTGATTGGCGATGTCCAAGAAAGCGACGCCTTTGGACTTTTCTCCATCGCAAATAGTGGCAAGTTTACTTAGCCATGATCCCGGTCCCTTACTGTCAATCATTATAATTCCTTCGTAGCAAGTAAACAGCATGGCGAAATCCTAGGTATCCCTGCTGCACCGGTACGCAGGCCCGTCATTATCCTGGACTAACTGACATTCTGGAAGCTCTAAATCGTTCTTCGACGATCTACATATCCTTCCTGGGTGTCAACTAAGACGCCCCCAACCGGCTTTCTGAAACTTAGCCGTAATCACATGAGTTGTCTCGACCCAACCTAGTCATCTCTCTGTTCGCCCAACCAGCCGAGGATAGCCCCGGGTACTGGGAACCGCCAACTGATAAGTATCAAGCTATAACGAGATACGAGCCTCAACCAGAAAGTACCACGTCGATCCCTACTCTGGATAATACGCATAACAGCGTGCTTACAGCTACCCACTGATCTGTTGCCAGAGTCAAGCCGAGCTGAGTTCCCCAAACATCTGGTACACAAGAACCGGGGATGTCTCGTATATTCCCTGCCAACACGGGCGTGCTCGGTATTACTGTCACCTCCACCAATTTGCAGTAATTGTCCTGGTTAGGGGCCACCAAAACAGTCGCATATGGATCGCAACACACACACACACACACACATTCTTGCAGCCATGGCATTTTTGCTTACTGTGTAGAGTGCAGTGTATTCTTGCATAATAGCTGGGACGGACCCACCGCAAATCAATACGCAAGCTGTAGGTAGCATTGACTGCAGTCTATCAACAATCTACCACAACGGTTGATGAAATCCAATCATACACATTCTTTCACATACGACCATCGGCAACACTGGCTCTCGTTGGATCTCCGTACGTTAAGCCTTTGACCAGCGGATCAGTAGTCAGGTGGTTGACCACTGGCGAATCCCCGCTGTTTTATGTTTTTTGGGTTATATGAGAACACAAAATCCGATTTTTGTTTCTTTGATTATTCTACTTTGATTCTTTTTTTTTGGATTTCTGTGCACTCCACATAAAGATCAATCGTACAAGGAGGAGAGACCACAATGATTGTAGTAGTGGGGTCCGCTCGGAGGTAGTACAAAGGAAAGGCTAACACCCCGCATTCCCCGCCATGCATCGCGGAACGAAAGAAGCCAGCATGTACAACTGCCGAGTGTGATTTTGGGTATTTCAGCACTGCTTGGTTTCGACAGCGTAAGCGTATCTCAAGCTCAAAAATATTCTGTAGCAGCGTCTTCATGCTACTTTTACAACTGGATTAACATGGCACTAGACACCCTCGCCCACCTACCGCCTTATCTATGGCTTTCTCTCATAGTCGCGGCACCTCTTGTAGCACTGCTCCATGACGTATGGATATGGCTGCGGATGCCCCCAGGCCCAACACCTCTTCCCTTCTTAGGAAACAAGCTGCAACTCCCCAAATCAAAGCCATGGATCCAGTTTCAGGAATGGTCAAAAATTTATGGCCCAATATTTACCATATGGATCGGCCGTAAACCCACGATCGTCATATCCGACCCGGATATTGCCGTGGAGCTAATGGAGAAACGAAGCGCGAAATATTCGTCTCGACCTCGCATGGTGGCCATGGGCGAGATACTGTGGGACAATGCAAGCATACTTGTGCAGCCTTACGGCAAGGAATGGAGCGTGCGAAGGAAGCTGCTTCACCAGGCCTTGACACCCAAGGCATTAAGGCTGTACAAACCCGTGCAAACGGCCGAGGCATCACGGCTGTGCTCTCAATTGCTAGAAAGGCCTGCGAGTTGGGAGAAATTGCTTGAGCGCTTTACTTCCAGCATCGTCTTCTGTGTTGCATATGGGCATCGCATTGATTCGCTCAACGCCCGCGTCATCCACCAGCGCTTCCAATTCATGCACGTCGCTGCATCGCTCAATGTGCCTGGGAAATACCTCGTCGAATCATTCCCGATCTTAAAATACATACCTGATGTGTTGGCGCCTTGGAAAGCAGATATAAAGAGCCGGGGGCGGGAAGAAGCAGCTGCGAACATGGCATTAGTCGAAACAGTGCGCTCTGATCTTGCTGAAGCAGAGAGTCAAGGCAAAGACATCCCAGACTCGTTGTGCAAGCTACTCTTAGATCTTCACAAGCAAGAGGATATACCACTTTCAGACCGTGACTTTTCCTACATCCCAGCGTCCCTGTTCGGTGCTGGATCCGACACCACCGCTTCGACTCTCTGCACTGCTTTTCTTGCTCTCGTCACACACCCTGAAACCCTACATGCAGCTCATAAGGAGCTAGCTGAAGTCATCGGTCCTAACCGCACCCCAACGTTCGAAGACGAAGCACATCTCCCCTACATCCGTGCTCTAGTCAAAGAAGTCTTACGCTGGCGTCCCGTCGCAGTCCTCGGCGGCACACCGCACGCCTCCACAGAAGACGATTACTACAATGGGCACTACATTCCGTCAGGTACAACCGTCATCGGCAACTCGTGGGCTATCAATCTGAACGACGAGTATTATCCAAACCCTCACCACTTTAACCCCACCCGTTTCCTCGATGAGGCGCTTGCCCAACGCGCAAAAGACCCTACACATGTTTCTGGGAAGCCGCATCCTGCGAAGGCGGGCCACTCGTCGTTTGGCTGGGGCCGTAGAATCTGTCCTGGGGCCCATTTGGCGGAAAACAGTCTCTTCATTGCCTTGGCCAAGATACTGTGGGCGTTTGATATCCTGCCTAAGCCGGGTGTGCGGTACGACATTTTCAATTACACGGAGGGCTTTAATATCCGGCCGAGGCATTTTGAATGTGAAATCAGGGTTAGGAGTGAGGGCCACCGGGAGGTGCTGTTGAAGGAGTTGGAGGACGCGGAAGGTGTACTTGAGAGGTTCACGCCGTTTGATGAGTGAAGTAGGATGTTGGATAATAGTCACTATTCTACCGTGTAGGAGATAAGATTTCATACAGTATTGAACAATCGTAGCATCTTCATTCATCACCATGGTATCCCCACAGACCATAACTAGCTATACTATGTATCCGCAAGGCCTAAATCTTACGTGCCTAAAACAAGCAAACAACGCCCCAAACTCGATGTCGTCTAAGACAGAGATAAACCCAGTGTAATAAACGCCATCGCCATGCAGTTAAAATCTTATAAAAGGAAAGGGAAAGAAAAAAAAGGAAATCATCACCCCCCAAACGCAACAGCAACAGCGACCGCTAGTACAACCGCCAACAGATTTCCCCTCTCCATAACCCCGGATCCCGTGCTCTGCACCAACGCCTCATCGCTTACACTCTTCCTGCCAACAATCGAGCCGACAATTCCATTCGCACGATCAACATTATCAATCGCAGGGCCCATGTTGAAAAAATCAACAAGCACGAAATTCGCAGGCTTCCCGTACACACCCGTGCACTCATCCAGCGCAACGCCCATAGCCCCGAAGCCCGTCGCGCCATTCGTAACATTCGCGTACGTCTCATTGGGCGACTGGATCCCGAAGATCTGGTTCTGGTATAAGAAGTGGTTTTGGAGGAACATGCGGCCCGACTGGGCTGCTGCGTCTGGAGATCCGAGACCTGTGGGGCGGTCTGGGGTGCAAGAGTAGTTGGAGGGGTCGACGTTTTCAAAGTCGTTTTCGAAGATGAAGGTGAATTCGTCCATGAGGTAGGGGTATTGGGGTGAGGCGCCTTCGGAGAGCGAGGCGACGAAGGTCATGAGGCGTGTGTTGTTGCCGATGAGGGCGTCGAGCGTGGGCCAGGTTTGGGGGAGCACAGAGGTAGAGGGTGGGGTGTAGGCGAGCTTGTCGATGCCTGAGGAACTGAAGATCGTGCCTAGGTCGGAGGTGGAGGCGCCGTCGGAGTTTACGAGGAGGACGGTTACGACGTCGTTTGGGTTGGCGTCCATCCAGGTTTTGATCTCGCCGAGCCAGTCTTCGAGTGTACCGGCGTCGAGCAGGTTGCAGCTGCTATGGCAGAGATGCCATTGTGCCAAGCCAGTGTCGTTGGACTTGTGGAGTTGGGCGCTGAGTAACCGTACACCAGCGTCAAGCTGAACTGTAGTGTTGTAGTATTGGTTTCCCGACGTGGAAAAGGATGTCTCTTCGTTTCGGAGAAACGGTGAGTCGTGTGCGCCGAGGAAAGTGATGTTGTTATATGGCCGGCTGCATAGGTCGGGCGAGTTGTTGCAGGCGTTCTGGGCCGAGACCGATGTGTAGAACATGGACAGCATGGCCGAGGCCTGCAGTAATATGCTTCTTGAGAACATGATGATTGTTGTGTGCAAGTGTGCTCCAAATCTTACGTAGAGCCCAGCTCAAATAACTGGAGGTTGTTGTATTGTTTGTGGTCAATCGGAAATTCGTAAGTCGTAGATAGATGCCCGAACCAAATAAACCGTCTATCCGTTGCCTGTGGGGAAAAAAAGTCTTGTATGTGGATGTCGTTAAAAGAAGAAAGTTAAGAGGCGTTGATACGTTATATGTCAAAGGAAGTTGGGGTAACGTTGACTACTATAACGTTACGTAGCTCGTCTCAGCCCAGCCACCCAAGGCTACATGCAATAATTATGGAAACAGCTGAGCACTCGGGTCCGACGAGAAGAACGAGTGGCGCCGTTGGAGCCTCCACTAATCGTAGAGAAAGACATGCATTAGTGGAGCCTCACTAGCCTTTGACAAGACATTCGGTCCCTCCAAGCTGCCTGCACAGCCTACAATGGCCGCGAGTGCGACACGGTTTCATGCGTCGTCAGCGCCGGGCCATTCGAAAGGGCGCTGACGCTCAAACGCCACCGAAACGAACGCTGCTGCATACTGTCCGGTGACTGAGATTTTTGGCATATTCCCACATGCGGCTCTCTCAACTTGGAAAGCGGAATATTGCCGTTCAGGAAAGAATGAAAAGGCTGGAATATCCAAGAGCGTTACGTGGCGCAAGGCTGGTAGTGATGTCAAAGACAGCGGAGGATAATGGCAGCCATCTATTGTTGGAGTGGCGCGCGCTACAGTGCCGAGTGCCGTGACTCGTGCATTCGGCAACCTTGTCTCCCGGCACCGTCGATCTTCCGCTCCGTCACCCTGTCCCCGTTGCCGTGATGGACACTGCAACTGATACTTAGAGTTCCGCATCGTAACTTTAATTCAAGGTAGTAAATCTACCAACGACAGCAGCGAAGCTTGTATCATGGCATCGCACCAGGCCATCTCAGCTGTCCGTGGTCTAGGCTGATCTCTGAGCCTCCGCCACGTGCGAGTAGGCTAGAAAAAACAATCGTTGTCCTACCAACCTCTTAGCAACGGATCGTCAATATTATTCAGCCTCCATCTCCACAATATTCTCCAGTTTCCACGCGTCCTTATCCTCCACAGTCCAATCGCCCGCTGCCCCAAGACGACTTCATCACGTCACCACAACAACAGCAACAACCACCTCCAGCCATTTGTATTGTACGGCACTCGCCATGGAGAACCTCCGCGCGCCATCTTCGCTCCCCGCTACTGAATCCACCGCTTCAATCTCACCGCCCCAGTTGTCGTGGCTGTCAGGTTCGTGGAATGTGACGCACTCCACACTGCCCATGTGGAAGAAAACCCGCAATGTTCGCATCACATACACACCTGTTGCATCCAGCACACCGCCGCAGATTGATGATGTGGTCACGTACCAGGGTCTGACTTCGGATGCGATCAAGACAGTGCATGGCCTCGATAAACCCTTTGATGTGCCCAATACCGCACCGCCAGCTGGTGCAGAGGGAGGAGCAGGCGACGTCGCTAGTCTGGGGTACAACTGGCGTGGCAAGGGATGGCTGGTGATTGCGACAAGCAAATGGGAGATACTAGGCTATGGCGACGAACAAGGCACCGGCAACAGTTGGGTCGTCACCTACTTTGCCAAGACATTGTTTACGCCTGCAGGTATAGACTTTTACTCGCGCAAGGGCAGCCTGGCGCCCCAAACAATCGCCGACATCAAGGCCGGATTGGCTGGACTTGGGGGTGATGTTGCCAAATTGGCAGGACAAATATTCGAGGTTAAAATGGATGCAGACACGAGTGGCTAAGCCTACCGTAAAGGGGAACTGAAATACACACATCCAAGGATGGAGCTAGATACCCAGGCATAGAGCCTCTACTAGAAACTTTACTAATATAATCCATCCATCCACATCAAACCACCTCAGAGAAATCTGTCCAAAGACTTGGACTTCATGGTAAAACACGTTGAAACATGGCAATCCTTCTGCCACGACCTTGGAAAAATTCCAGACCCCTGATTGCCTCGTCACAACTGCCCCCTCCCTTAGTCAAGCAGATTCATATAGGGAATTTGACTGGTACTCTGTGCTGCAATACTCGCATAATCGCCGCTCGGCTGACCCAGGCCTCGTTGAATCTGCGACTCAGCATCAAAGTCAATGAGTAAGTCGGTGTCTATCTCAACCCTTTCTGCCTTAACTGGCGAAGTTGAGATGAGTCGGTTGCCAACAGACGGCTGCATACGCTTTGGGGTAGCTCCCTGAATACGCGCAAGGTACTCAGCCTCTTCTTGCCTTATCTGCGCCCGGACTCTCATGTCGTCATCTTCAACACCGCCGCCGTGTGCGTAAGCATCCCATTGCTCCATGGTACCTTGTGGCAGCTGGGTCATTCCCGAGCGCGTGGAGGAGGAAGCCATTCCTTGGTTAGAATTTCTAGGAATATCAAGTTTAGTTTCGAGGCTCAAGTTCTGCATGTTGGAGCGCGGTCCGCTAGCAATGGAAACAGCTCCTCTCGGTCCCACTTTCAAGACAGGCTTGATACCATCGCTTCGACGTTCGCACATGTGGCACCTGCATGGATCGCAGCACTCAGCTGTACAACGTTAGTAAAGGCGTCTTACGCACACTCAGAAAAAGTTCAACCGTACCAACGCAGGGATGGCCACATCCCTCTACACGCCTAGCACATTTTTGTGTACAATTGATTCTGTCGTGCTCGAAGCTGGCAGAGGTCAGTTTGGATATTAAATATCGCAGAAAGGGCACCTACGGGTGGCACGTGTATGGACAACGGTGTCCGCAAGGCAACACCCCATCGCATTTGACGTCGCAACCGCCCTTGATAAGTTCAAAGTCACTAGGATCTTCACACCACATCTTACACCCGTGGTTGCTGCACACAAGGGGGAAATAGTACCCCACTCGCCGCTCCTGGCCAGCCTTGACCTTTGGCTTCTTGTTTTTAAACATGATCTCGACCACACCGCCCCATATAATACTCTGGCTAGCCAGAAGTTCGGCATTCCCAAAGATGTAAAACCCACGTTTTGCTCGAGATAATGCGACACATGCGCGATTTTCGGAGCTGAGAAAACCAATGGAATTCTTCTTGTTGGAGCGAACTAGGGAGAGTAGGACAATATCATTCTCCTCGCCTTGGTAGCTGTCGACAGTGACGACTTGGATTCCTCGATAAACTCCTAAGTTTGGGTGCGTTCTTACAAGTTGAGCTATTTGCCGTCTTTGGCCGTTGTAGAACGTCAAGATTGTGATCTTGGAGGCATCGACACCATTGAGAACCAAGTAATCGAGAAATTGAACCACCATCTCCGCTTCTCGTGCATTGAATGAAGACATATAAGCGTCGCGGGACTCCGGCCATTCATGGCAGAAGAAAAAACTGTTGTTTCCGCCCATTCCTTCAACTGGTGGACGATGGCCAGTGTTTTCCACATTTGGGTGGTCTTTCAACTTGTCTTCGTAGATTGGACATAAGAGACGCCGTATTTCTGGTATCATGCGACGCTGGCGCGTCAACATGTTGAACGCAACATTGTTCCGAACTAGGCGCTCGAAAAGCGACAGATTTAGGAAGTATGGCTCGTCTTCAAAGGCCCGTACCTGAGTGTGAGGACGCAGCTGCTGGTGATCGCCGACCAAGATTAGGTGCTCGAGGCTAGGGAAGCAGGCTACAGTCACAGGCGCTTCGAGAGTCTCAGCTGCTTCTTCTACAATACACAAGCGCGGATGAAGGCTGGATAGAAGAGCCCGGTACTTTGCGAGGCCTGTAGTTGTGCATCCAATAATGCGTGCACCGCGCAGGATACGTGCGTTCTCTTCGAACACTCCGATCTTGCGTTGTACAACATTATCATGGTAGGTCTTTGCAATCTTACGAACTTCCGTTGCAATTATTCGCTTCACTTCCCGTTTGAAAAAGTTGTAGATCGCACCTCGGTCAGCCGTACGGATCGTGTAAAGATCATTCTTCTTGCGCAAGATGTCCCGAATGTCAGCATTACTCAGAGAGGCACCGGTGCCCTTGAAGTTATCGCTGATTTCAATGACAGGTCCACGAAGAGCTTCGATATCGTCATCATCCTGTGCTACTGCTTCTGCCTCAAGTTCCTGCAATTGCTCGACTTCAAAATCCTCTTCTTCATAGCCCCAGTCAAGATCCTCGGGGAGAGTTGGTCTATCGCATGGCGCAAGACACCTGCCAAGCCATTGTTCCATCAAAATACCTGGATATTTGGATGGCGAGATCCCTATGGTGTCTTGTGAATCCATCTCCAGCGATTCTGCCTGCTTTTGAGTGATCAGCTCAAACTTTAAGAGTAAATTGTGATCAAGCGGTCCTTTGTTGGCTTCAACAGGAGCGAGCAATTTCTGGCATTCGCTTGCCAAGCTTTTGATCTTGCCAGACGCTTTCTTCTTGATACCGCTACCAGTCCCTTTTTGCTGTGGTGACCTTGATTTGACTTCGAATAGTGTCTGCTTTTTGATATCGTTGTCCTTGCTCCTTCCTCCTAGCCGTATGTAATTTGGTTCGAATACGGATGTGTGTCGTAATAGTTGGTCGAGAGCGTGATTCGTCTGCGCGGTGACGATGATGGGTGCATCTTTCTTGCGCAAATTATCGCGAGCGATTTGTAGAGCAACAACAGATACAAACGTTTTTCCTGTACCAGGAGGACCTTGTACGATAGCCAACTCGCTTGTGAGCATACGCTTCAGTGCTCTGCTCTGCGATTCGTCAAGGGAATGAGAAGACGCTGCAGGCCAGCTATGGAGTATATTGACATTCTCATAGTCCTCAGTATCCTCCATGCTGACAAGAGAGCTAAGATTCGTGCACGGATTGTGTTGGATGTAAGCCGGAGGGTCCACCTCCTTCTGAGCGTACACAAGGTACTTTGATAGCATAAATGGCTCCCTCATCAGTTGCTGCAAAGCCAACAGCGTATGCCTGTTTGCCTCGAAGAAGCTGGCTCTAGACTCCACCATGATCCATTTGCGCATAGGGTCAATTTCTTGATCTTCGGGTTGAGCAAAGAACAAGTCGATCGTGGGCGGGTTTTGTTCTAATGCACTGATGGGACGCGCTGCGATAATGGCAAGAACACACTGTGTCTGGAAGGCATCATCCGTGGGAGATAATGCGACAAGTGATCCAGTGATGAGCCGCTTCGACTGCCCCCATCTATAGTATATTAGCTGTGAATACACTCTGGCTGTACCACAACTCACCTGACATGCTTCTTGGCCCGTCCGAGTGAGAATGCAATTCTTGTCGCCAGGCCTCTAGGGGAGAGTACAAGCGACTTGATGTAGACGGGGTCATAGATGCCGATGCTTTGGTTCTGATACTCTGCTTCGTCTTTGAAAGGCTCGGCACGGACCTCGTCAATAGCCTCCCGCAGAGGGCGAATAGTGTCTTCGCGCAGGAGCTCATACAAGGTTCTTAAGTAGTCTTCTGTGTCATCGTATGCACCCTCTACCTTGTGTGGGCGAACGTGGTCGTCTAGTTCGATGAGTGATTCGCTGTTGGTGAAGCGGGATGTGTCACGTAGGACTTCTGAAGAGTTTGGAATCTCAGGTTGTTGAAGCCATGCCCCACCGACTACTGGCCTCTTAGCGCGCTCGAAATATTCATAAATTTCGTTGTCGTTACGGGCTGTGCCAGATATGGGAATGTTCTCGTCGAGCAAAGAGCTCTCTGGGAGGGAGGGAGAGTCCATTTCTGCTTCTAACATATGATCAGCACGGGTTCTCCCAATTGTAAGACGCTGAAAATCGAATTGGCTCTTGGGTTAGAAGCAGCGGGCATAAAGCAACTGGCATGCGTTTTTGGTGTTGTTTGAAAGAGAACGAACTCACCACTCCCTGCCATTTCGCCCAGGCTTGCATAGACATTGCCAGAATTTATGTTGGGACCTCTGCGAGAAGCCGTGCTGCGACTTCCCGAGTGGCTGACGCGGTTTGACCTTTTCCTAGAGCGGCGTACCATGTTTGTCTAGCAATTGTCTGGCTGTATAGACAAGCCAAGTACAGTGTTGAACAAGACGGCGATACACGGCAGTTGAAGCTATTTGGGGTTGATTGTGCTCACGATCGCCAGCCCTGAAATGTAAGATACAGCTGTGGAGTGTTGTTTGCCATGACCTCGTCCGCAGACTAGGAAGGCGCAGCGTTGTCGCAGCAAACAGAGCACGTCACGTGACGTGTGAGACATGTGAGACATGCCAATCCAACAGCTGTACGAAGCATGGGGTGGCTGGTTTTGTGGAGAACTTGTGATACAAACATAATGAAGTAGGAGTATGCCGCAAAGTCAGACTTCATTATCAATGCCATAAACAAGATGGGTGATGACAAGGTAGTTGACAAGCGGCGTGAAGGAACAAACAAAACGGGAGCTTAGTATACTGTGATGACTACTCGAAAGCTCTGTTACCGAAACCAGTTGCTCGTCTCTTACTTTCTCTTACTCAAAAACTATGTGGACTGTGAAAAAGAAACAGTGGGAGCATGGATGGCTTAACGTTCAGGTTCTCGGATCCCGAAAGACCATCGTTGAACGATGGATATTGCTCTCGAAGGCAAATAGGCACAGTCATCCGGGTGGCTACTGAGTTGACCAAAGGATGCAAGCTGTACATGTCAAGCATGTCAACAAATGTTTGTGTATTGCTACCCCATCTCAGTTGTTTGTAGAGCATCGCAGGCAATGAGACGTGGATTGTAGTGCTGCGTGCAAAAGATTTCTGGCGTCAGCGACGATGGAGTCTGGATTTGGATCTGGGTCTGGGTCTGGGTCTGGATACACGGCATGAGTGGGCTGATAAGTATTTTACTGATTTTGTTAGCAAACACTAGCAGGCGGCAGTCGTGCGAACACCTGGATTGCATCTTTGGCGCAACACCGTATAGGGATGGTCGCTTGTCGCTAGACGCATTTCTGGCTGCGGGAAGCGGGTCGTGCTCTAGAAACATCCTGCTCGTGCCATTCAAACCCTAGATGCCATAACCGACACATGCAGCAATAGAAATTGTGTATACAGTACTAACTCAAAAGTCTGTTCGCACTAGCGTCTGGGCGCACCAACACCACTTTTCTGCCCAATTTCAACACCGTGCAACTCCACCAAATCATATTCAGTTTTTAAATTAAGATAAGATAATTGCTGCTGCGATTGCTAATATTTTGTCTGGTACCCCTTTGCCTGTATTACGGCCCGGATTCGTTGCGGCATACTCAAGATTAGACTAGCTATTAGAGTATCTGGTATTGAAAACCATGCCTCCACCAACCCATTTTCAAATGCCTCCCACTCCTCAGCCGAGTCGCCTATGGTATCAAACTCGGGATGGAGATCATGGAGTTTCTTTTTTAGTGCCCACCAGAGGTGCTCAATGGGGTTAAGGTCCGGTGAATACGGTGGCCAGTCCATCGTCGCAACGCCGTGATCCTCCAGCCAGTCTCTCGAGTGAGTAGCAGTATGGATAGGTGCGTTATCCTGCATAAACCACTCCCCGGGACTATAGTTATCTAATAAACCTTCCTCTAACGCTTGTATGTAACTCCGGGCGGTATAACCACGTCTGTTGGCAGATGCGTCGCGGGTCATTATTACTAGAGGGCTACGCCCAATCTGACCCCCCGCAGACATCCAAATCGCGCCCCAGACCATCCGAGCAGGTTGTCGACGAGTAGAAACAGGTTCTATCATCTCTTTAGACCATTTTTGGGCTGGTAATCTCCATACCCATTGGGTGTTGCGGCCAGATCCGCGGGCGATACTACACTCGTCACTGAACTTGACGACAGTATCACCATCCCAAGAGAAGTTACACCAACGCTGCGCAAACTCGTAACGGATTTTGGCTACAGGACTACTAATAAATGGCCTGCGCTTCGATCTAAACTTGTGGTAGCCCTCTTCATCCAGTACTCGTTGAATTGTACTCCGAGAAATGGTAGGTTGGTCGTGTTGGGTATCCCAGAAGCCCACCTCGCGTACGAGAGCGCTGTACTCAATTTTTGGCTCTCGTTTTACGATCCGTAGCAGTCGACGATGATCCCTACTAGTTAATTTAGGTGGGCGGCCCATCCGATCGCGCCGTGTTGTAGTAGAGTCGGTTTTCCATCGGTGGATAACTTTCTGTACTGCGCGTCGCGAGCAGCCGAGCGCGTTAGCGATTTCCGCAGTGCCGCATCCACCCTCCGCTTGGGCTAAAATGAAAATACGCTGCGCTTCTGATAATTCACCATTAGGCATTCGACTGTTCGAAATTTTGGTAGAAAAAGATGGCATTTTGATGTAGTTACGTGGTGTTGAAGAAGATGGAGCTCTGCAGCTCGATTGTGGTTGGGGTGGGCCCGTGCTTACGCGAACAAACTTCTGATAGGTGACTGTATTTACATTGCAGTAAAACTACTATTAAACCTGGCTTTTCTGGTAGACAGGACAACAAGCAAGTATCTTGTTAAAAACTAGCCTAGACGGCGCAACAGCAGTCCGAGGGGAATTGGTGCCCGCACAACGTCATCCCGCATACAATGCCGGACAGGACAGGGGCCAGGGCAAAGCCAAGTGCACATGTCAGCATGTTAGTTGGGTCGGGGCAATATCAGCGAGGGATTAATACCATGCATATGGTTTGGTGTAGAATGCCTACGTCTACAGTAGAATGGTAGAGAAGGTCCTTGCAGCTGGGCCCTTGACGTCGCGACCAGGAAATGCTCGACGCGGGTCCTGCGGGTCAACGCGGAGATGCCGTCGCAGGCTCGCTGTTGGGCATGAAGATCTCACCGGGCGGAGGATTCAGCGAAGACAGAGAGGGTCGAGGCCTAGGGCGTGTCGATCGGGCCGCTTCAAGTTGGGCCTGGGTTTGGATCGAGGTGGTGTTCCTGGGGCCGTCGTTCGACATCAGGTAGCGACTGGGGGCAGCGGCTCCAGGTGCCCAGGTGCCTGACATGTGTCCGGACGTGTGGGACATGGCTGGTTCGGTGTAGTGCGAACGCGCGGTACCGACTCTAAGTAGTGGCAGCCTTTCTTTGCATTTGTGCTTGTGCTTGTGCTGGCTGGGCTGAGCGTGACTGACGACACCTGACAGGCCCCGTCTCAGACAGCACGGCGTGGCCTCAGCAAAATCTCTTCTGCTCACCCTCACCCTTAACCGCGCCGGCGAGGCCCTTCCAGCCGGCAGTGCACATGGCGGGCGGGCTGCTGCGAGCTGGGCCAAAAGGGCAGCGTCTGCCGCCGCGATTGGGCACAAAGGGCAGGATGCATCCTGGTGATCAGGGAGGGTGGTTTGGCGTAGCGTGGAGGTTACGTCATGGGCATTTCGAGCGCGCGCCCGACCTTGGTCTTGTCACCCACCCCACTACATGCATGCCCACCACGCACTCCAACTGGGCCCGTCTTCTCGATAACGTCAGGCCACGGCACAGCCTATTCTTCATTACCCTGCCCGCCCTCTTCTTTTCTTCACACCCGCCCCAGTCTCCTTTTCCCAGCTCATCCGCACTCAGTCGCGCCTGAGAGAGAGAGAGAGAGAGAGAGTGGCTCACCACCCCGCCATAGCCACGCTCAACACTCACCACCACCATCACTGCTATTACTTTGACTACTTACTCCCCTCTACATTCCTCCCCTGAAGTCGCTTGCTTGCTGCTCACCGGCGCAATGTCGCGACGCTACCCTACCGCAGAGCTCTATGAAGAGCGAGAGCGCGACTTCTACCGCAACGGCAACCGCAGTGACCGCAACTATGAGGACCTCGACTTTGAGTTGCGCCGCAGTGGTGTAGGCGGTGACCCCCGCCGCAGCATGCCTGATTTCCTGCGCGAAGACTACAATCGCCCAACCGCCGGTCCGCTGGTAATGCGAGGCCGTGACGACGACAGCTTCTCTAGGTCTGGACCCCGCAGTGCTCGTGGTTTTGACGATGACGTACGCTCGACTCGGAGCCGTCCCCCACCTCCAGCCTCGTCAGTGCGCGAGGTTGAGCGCGACGACATCACAATCCGACGCCGCGAGCAGTCGCGCGGACCTCCCGAGCGTGATGACATTGTCTTCCGCCGTGGTGATGGGCCCCCGGTCCGATCCGTCAGCCGACCTGCCCCACGTCAGGTGGATGATGACGAAATACGTTTCCGAGGCCGCACTAGCGACGACATCGACATCCGCGCTTCTCGCAGCGAGATCAGTCGCCATGGCCGCGACGTGTCTGCTGAGCGAGGCTCTATCCGCTTCCACGAAAAAGATGGCAACTTTGAGATTCGTGCAAACCGCCGAGAATTCAGCCGTGATGGTAGAGACACCAGCAGAGAACGGAGTTCCTTGACAATCCGGGGCCGTGAAAGGAGTCTTCCACCTCCAGCACGCAACCGCGGCGAGTTGGTTGCTCGCGAGCGCGAGGAGTTTGTCATCCGCCGCCCCCGCGCAGAATCCCCGCCCCAGAACAATCGCGAAGTCATAAGAGACGAGATCATCATCAGACGCAAGGAAGAGCGCGCTCCTACCCCCTCGCCTTCTCCATCTCCGCCTCCCCCACCTCCACCGCCAGCTCCAGAACCAGAAATCCGCCCTCCCATTATTCAGGAGATCATCACCCACCACAGGCACATTGATCACGGTAAGTTGTACGTCTACAAGATCCAGACTTGGTACTGACTGTTTTGTAGGTGTCGTCAGAGCACGCTCCCCAACACCCCCTCCCCCACCAGCGCCTCCGTCTCCTCCCCCACCAGTAAACGAGACCCTCGAGATTGAGATCAACCGCAGAGAGTATGTATACCATCTGGATACCACACGCACATCTGCTAACACACGTCTAGAAGCCACAGCCGTGGACGCGGAAGGAGCGCCTTCGAGGAGCTTGACATTGACATCAACCTCAACCATCAGCATGTATGTCATTCAGATTCTTGTATCGGCTTAGAGCACACCACTGACTGTGATGACTAGGGCGCCGTCAAGCAACGCAAGAAGGACATGTGGACCGAAATCACTAAGGATTTGGTCATAAGGGAGGCCATCGACTCGATGGGCTATGCGTGCGAGGAAACAGATGACTTCTTCTACGTGATGGAGTATCTCAGATACGTAAGTTGTGGAATAATTCGAAGAGATGGCAAGTTGCTAACGCCATACAGGAGGATGTTCTGCACCTGGTCGAGCTCTCGGATGAAATCCGCCGCAAGCGCAAGAGCCGCATCCGGGAGATTGAAATTGAGCGCAAATCCATCCACAGCTCTAGGCCGACATCAGGCTACGACGAGCGGTACTACGAAACTGATGTACACTTTGACAGTCGCCGCAGCCGATATCACTAGAGTGTGGGTGTGAGAGCAGTTATTTGCATGATTTTCTTTGCTTGCCGGATCTGCGGGTTGAAGACTACTAGTCTTAAGCCAGTATTTGGGTCCACGACAACGCAGTCTACTTGTCTCGGCGAGTGGACTGTTCACTCGATCAAGGCGTTGTGGCAATGTCTCTGGGTTGCCGACACAAGACCTGGGGGCTCTAGCACGCTTTGGTGGGAAAAGTCTCACTGTGACGCGGAACGACTTACAAGATTTCTACAGTCTGCAACGAGGATATAGCCTGTATGGACTAATGACTTGATGATTATGACGAGCATACCCGGGGTGGAGAAGGAAGAGAGGTTTCGTGTTTTCTTTAGGACAATGATGACGATGGCAATGGGGTTTCCAATTCTGGCGCGGGGCAATAGGGTTTATGAGCATGGATGAATGAATCAGGTACGGAGGTACATAATTCTATTTCTGCTTTGAACGAATTCACGACTTGTTGGCGTTAGTACGTATGTAAAGTTGTGTGCAGTGTTGTGTGGAAGGTACTATGAATAGAAGGCCATGATTGCCAATACGGTGGGATGTGGGGGTTCAGGCTATTTGGCCGGCGGCTTGCTTTTTTCGTGGAGAGGCAGTGGCAGTGTTGAATGCAGCGAGCGGAAAGGGGCTAGCGCACACGATCAGACCACAAGTTCATTGAGCAAAAAGGTCGTGGCTTGTCTGTCGCAAAGTCGTCAACCCGAGTGGCTAGTATTCCACTCGCGGCCACTGCACCTCTATTCGTCGTCGCAGTCCATGCATCATCATGCCGCCCTCGTGGTGCTGCTAAAAATACACACGCGTATCATTGTCTTGTCCTGTCCTGTCTCTTCCCCAATACCCAGGCCCAAAGGCAAACCAACCAGCCAGTCGCATGAAGCCGCCCCCGCCCCTTTTGCTTCATCCCATCCCCCACGGGCGCTTCGCACCACATCAACAACAAAGCAGCAGGTAGCAACATGGTACTGCATTGCCCACTTTTTTTTTTGGGTGAGAAAAAAATCCCGAGGCACACTCACACACATTACAACCAATGCCCAGCGTAATCTGCCTACTTACCCGTTCCCCACTGCCCTTAAGCGCCCGCGCACACCCCCGACTTATCCGCCCGCCCACCCAATACAAGGCTGTAAACGCCCCTCCCCTCCCCTCGTTTGACACCCTACAGGCATGCTGACTAGGCTGGGGGGGTGTGGTCTTGTTCAACTCTACGCTGCATTCGTTGGCTATGCGTGCATTGCGACTGGCTCTGGACCCGCGTTTCAGGGTGCGAGAAAGTGTGTGTGCTGGATGTTGTTGTTGGCCCCCCCGGGAATTGAGCCATGTGGGTTCGGAAGATGAATTTGTCCTGTTTGGTTCCGCCGTGCGTGCGTGCATGTGTTGTATGTAGTAAGAATGTGGTGGTACCTCACCCACATATCTCTTCGCTGTATGCCCTTTGTATAAGCTTTTTTCGTATATCCGCCCCCCCCCCCCGTTCTGCCTCTTTCTCGTTTTTGTTTCCTTTTTCGAACTTTGATATTGACTTGTTGGTGGCTTGGTGAGAGATACCACTACCACCACTACTACTAGTTACGACGTTTATTTTTTAAAGTTTACATCGCACAACGGCGACGACGACGAAGTTCCTGCTTCCTCCTCCTTATCCTCCTTCTTGTTGCAGAATCCGTAAGCACGGAGCGAAAGCGAAGCCGAATTCTTTTGCACGAGTCGATTTTTTTGCTTTTTCTGTCAATACGAAGCATAGTTCTTGTTTTGGGCTGGACCTTCTCGTTTCGTTCTCCACCACTTGCTTCTGACGGGATATTATCTTGGTTTTTTTCCTTCTTTTCTGGTTTACGTCTTCATTCTCAGCTCTTCGTGCGCCAGCTACGTCCTTCTTGCCTTCAGCCTGGTTCCTGGGTTCCTTCGACTTTTCTTTTCCAGAGGCATATCCTTTGCGCGCGCACGCCCCTGGTTCTTGAGAGAAGTATATCTTTTTTGTCGCACGTTGCTCTAGGTTGCGGGCGCTATGATGGGTTCGCGACGAGAGATGATGGGTGTGGTACTTGCGCTGTTAGCATGTAAGTATTTAGTCTCTACTCTAGTCGACATGTATGATATTATATCAGAGGAATGGGATGACGTATTGAATCTTATCAAGAGGTTCACTAACATGTTTGTATAGTCTTCTTGCCAATTGCAACGGCGCAAAGCACGACTTCCAACACCACTGCAGCATCCACTTTTTACTTTGACCGCACAGAAACCCAGTTTTCAGTCAATGTTGCGGACAACTCTGACGATGTCTTTATCTATTTCGCCAGCCCGGCGTATTCATGGGTCGGTGTTGGGTTTGGTCCCAAGATGCAAGGCAGTCTGATGTTCGTCATGTATCCCAACAGCAAGGGTGACAGTACGTTTTCTCTTCCTTTGCCTAGATCGTCGACTCTCAATCCCGGAGAAATAGGATAAGCCGTACTAACCTCAAACCAGACGTCACTGTCTCCCCACGTACCGGCTCGAAAGCCGCGGAACCCACTTTCAACTCTTCAATCGACCTCTCTATCCTGCCTGGCACTACTATCAACGACTCAATGCTCATCCTAAAGGCACGCTGCGGCAACTGCCGTGACTACATGGACACAAACGCAGAAACCCAACCTATGATTTACGCGTTCGGTAACGGCAAGAATCTCATGTCCAACTCGCCATCAGCAAACCTCGCGCGCCATTTTGGCTATGGCTCCTTCACCATGAACCTGCGCGCTGCCAACGGCCCTGGAGGCGTGCCCGCAAAGAGCAACGCACGAAACGGCGTCGAGATGCAAGGAGAAATGACCCGCGATCACGACCGTGCGAACCTCGCTCACGCCATCATGGGGTGCCTTGCACTCTTCATCCTCTGGCCATTGAACCTGATTGCTGTAGCTGTTTTCAAGAACATTAAGATCCACGTGATGTTCAGCGCAATCATCTTGGTATTCCTGATTGTTAGCTTTGCTCTGGGCGGGGTCGTCAGCGGACAATACAACCGCGTAAGTATCTTCCCCGTGTGATTATTCCAATATAATACACAGTCATGCTAACCACCACCAACAGTCCAAAGCCTTCAACACCCCCCACCAAATCTTCGCACTGGTCGCCATCCTCCCCTTACTCTTAATGTCGCTCCTCCCCGCCTTCAACCACATCAACGCCCGCCTCCGCAGCCTACACACACCCCTCACCTCCACCTCCTTCGTACTGCTCGTCCTAACCGGCGGCCTGGGCCTGCAACTCTCTTCACAAACCCGCCCCATCATCCTCGTCTACACCTCCCTCTCCCTCGGCATCTTCATGTTCCTCATCCTCATGCACACCTGCATTCACAGACGGGGCTCCGCGTATGCACGCGCGCTCAACCGCGGGTCCAACGACGACGCCATCATGCTCGCTAAAATGGACGATTGTAGAAGTATTCCTAGCGCGGGTGGGTTTGGGAACCAGCCCCCACCGCCGTACCCGCCGCCGTATGGGAATGCGGATATGGGAGGCGCGCAGCATCAGAGGAATGGGAGTCGCTCCTTGTATGGGGGCGGCACGATGCCCGGACCCCAGTATCTGCTTAATATGCATCCTGGGGTGCCGGTGCAGGTTAGTCGGATGTGAGAAGGGGGTTGTGGGAGAGTTTAGAGTCGAGGAAGAGAAATATTAACGACGATGACGATGATGTGATTTTTGCATTGCGAGGATGGCATAGCATGGGGGAAGTGCTTGGATGGTTCAATCACCCTCTTTTTTTTTCTTAATCTTCTGGTTGAAGCGGCTTTTGTTGTTTTTTACGAGCGAAAGATACCATGGTGTGTTTGTTAGGCGAGTTTGAACGTGTATGTATATGATATTAGTTTCTATAAGATAGTATGAATTAGGTCAATATCTAGTGGCTTTGTAGAGGAAGTGTACATGTGGGTTTCTTGCCAGCTGAATCATATTCGATGACTTTCAAACAACGGAATTGATAGTGGCAGAATGCGCAATGTCGATCAAAAAAGACTTGAATAGGGATCATGTGGTGCTTTTTCCCAAGTACAAGAGGCATCGGGTTTGGTCGCGTACTCACCATCTAAGCACATGATCAAGCCCTCAAAAGCAGACACACTTGAATCAATACCATATCATCTACCTCTCTCACAGCTCACCTTCATCCATCGCTACTTTATCTCAAGTCTCCTCTACCCAACGCCCCGATTCTGTGCCAACAGTCCGACAACCAGGTCAGTGCATCCCGACGTCCCCCATATCTCCGAAACGCTCCGTTTGACGAAAGAAACCCACCACTGCATAATTGTCCAAAAGAATTATACTTTACTCGCAACCAAACAACAAGGTTATGTAAATCTCCCGAACCACCGATTTGCAAAGACACATGGCTGGTGTGTTGCGTTATTCGCCTAATCAAGCAGAAACAGTCTCATGGGCACGAAAAAACAACAACAATGGTAGTAACCACGCCCCCAAACCCCACATTGAAGTATTTCTGGTGGCGTTTCAATAGGATAATAATACTGCGGCGGCAAGTTTGTTAATAACCAGCCTTAGCTTGGCAGGTTTTGTAGTTTAAACGGGGCGTTTGTTCTCGCGTCGGTCCGGCGGATGCGACTAAGCTTTGAGCGAGAGAAGCTGACTATCTACATGTGGCGGGCGACGAGAGAATATGCTCGACGGCAGAGGTACGGGTGTTAGCTTCACAGGACATTGTACCGATTGGCGTGGGTGCATTTCCGGTACGGTTATACACAGCGCTACGTGATGAGGTTACACGGGGATCATGACTGGAGAACTGCGGATGCTGGATGATGAAATGGAATTGGTTGTGCTTGAATGGGTTACACGTGCAGCTGTTGAGCGGATCTCGATATCAACGAGTACAAAAAAGCAGTGGCTTGCTTGCTTCTGGTGTTGTGCATTTGCCACATGTACCGCTCCGGGATGTGATGATCCCCGCTTCCGTTAGCGCATCGGGTTGGGGGAGAGTGTGTGGCGCTGGGCTGGACTGGGCACGAGGCCTTCCATTCGCCGTGGAACGTCCGAAGACAAGACGACGGCGTAGCAAAACTGCCCCACGTATAGCTCTTCAAGGCGTGCAAATTGCGCAAAGATGCCAGAGTAAGAGATTCTGCTTTAAATATATTGGCATGTTCAGGCACGTTGATAGGTGTTTCGCTGGCTGCTTCATCAGGTGTTTCACGAAGGGTGCGACACTATGACAAGAGGTGGTCAGGGTCCATTGGTGTCGCACGTGACGATGACGCGGCGGATTGTCCTAAGGTTGCGCCATCTGAGGCACTGCCTTCCTCTGACCCCGAACTCCTTATTACCTTCAATTCTGCACCATCTTTCACTCTCTTGTCATTTGAATCTTGTCACCAATCAGTCTCTACAATGTCTCCTAGCAAACTGGGCGTCTTTGCGAACTTGGCGCTGGCCGCCAGCGCCATCCTCATCCCATCGACCATGGACTTGGATGAAGGCCACGCCTTGGAAGCGTTTGCGGTTAACCCCTTGCAGCGATCTGTTGCGCTTGAATGCCCAGGATGCGCTCTCGCAACCCTAGACGGGGATTCACTCAAGTGGAAGGAGGGCGTAGGCAACACATTCGTACGTTGTGCAACCTAGACACCAAAACGTGGCATACTAACCTTGGCCAGCGCCTCGACTTTGACGTCGGACCCCAGGATGAGGCTCTCAATCTTGACAGCGCACAAATCTTTCCTCCTTCGGTTGGTATGGCCTTTGCGACATACCATCTTACCCAAATAGACCCTTCTTCGGACGACGGCCTGCGTCTACGCATCACCGGCTTTGAGTTTGACTTCAACGGCGCCGAGACCATTTCGGAAGAGGGCACTGAGCTTCTTCCGATGACGCTCAAGATTACATCAGTCGAAGACATGCCTATGGACCCCCCTGTGCTACAAATCAACATGCTCAAGAATACCGAGGGCCGTCTTATGATTGCGTCGTTTAACAAGGCTGAACCTGGCAGGGCTAGACCTTCGGAGCAGGAATGCAACCAATGGCCTATGTACTGCAAGTGGAAGGGCATCATGGCCGACCGCCTCGAACAGCTCAAGCACATGGGCAAGCCCAAGCCTGGATGCCACATGCGCATGCGCCCCCACAACCCCATGGAACATGAGACGATTAAGGGCAAGCCACCACACCGCTTCCACCCCGGCAAGCCTCATGGTGAGGGCCAAAACCACCACGCACACCACCATCGCATTGCCATGTTTGCTCGTCGTGCTTTCTTCACTATTTTCGTCCCTATTCTCATTGGCGTCTTCGCTGGTACCCTGACATACCTGGTTGGCATGGCACTAGGATGCCTGATTGCCATGACGGTTGCCAAGTTCCGTGGCCAGAGGTACCAGCCCATTGCTCTACGTGAGGAGGACGTCGAAGACTTTGAAAATGGTGATGTTGAAGAGGGCCTGAGAAAGGAAGACCAGGGTGAGAAGGAGGAATTTGCTGAGCTTCCAGCATACGATGCCCCTCCCGTGTACGATGAGGCTGCGGACAAGACTGTCGACGAGACAAAGTAAAATAGTCTGGGGGGATGGACTGGTATCACAGAATGGACGTAACGTGTTGATGTTGATGGGACAGACTGCGACAGTGTTTTCGTTTGTTGATTTAGCAGACTGGTAGAATGGCTAGAATGTGAAATGAGTCCCTTTGTCTTGAATCAGCGTACTTTTGAACCATGTGAAGTTGGATTGAGAAATGTGATGTTCAAATGCATTGTTTCTTAGTCTTCTGTCTCATTGGAACAGTGAAGAGAAGTCCGGTACAAAAGTCAGTTGGGCCATGCTACTACGTCACACTGTCTGCGCGTAGTTGGGTTTGGGTGAAGGCGCAGATCGGAGAGAAGGCGTGTCGTGCAAGTCATCATCTGCCATTTCTGGAGGCTGTAAGCGGTGCACACGACCAATATGCAAACGGATGTATTGTGTCCAGGAACCCCATGTATAGTTTTCAGGCGCTGCAGTTGTCTCTGGCGGGGCGCAGACGCGATGCAGCAGCGGGGTGTTGGAGGAGTAAGGTGGACGCGTTGAGAATGAAGTTGGCGCACGGACCCTGCCCCCCAGCCAGCAGTCGCAACTAGGAGGCGGGCGCGCCTGCCAGGTCAGGGCGCAATTCGAAGTGCTGCTTTCCAGGCCTTTTGATTTTGGTCGCAAATTGTGAGGGCGGCAACTCAGTCGCTTTTTGCTTCCATGTCCCCTCCCAACCCGGTTTAGCGCGGCCGCCTTTTGCTGTGTGATCTCGAGGCACCCGCCGCGCCCGTCCCTCGTCTATATAACCAGGCCGCCCACGCTCGCTGCACTCCCCTTCTTCCTCCCTTTTCGCATCCCCCCCAGCTTTTCCCATCTCTATCCACCAACCCCGCCCCATTCGCGTCTATCACCACAACCCATCACCCTCCATCCAACCAAACCTCTATCAACATGACTGGACGTAAGTACATTGTCATTTCCCTCGTTGTCGCTACCCTTATCGCCTTTGGTGCACGTTGCATCGTTGGTGTTGCATCGCTGGCTGCATCTGGCCATGAGGCGCGCTTGGTGTTGAGGCTCAACGCGTCGCCCCACTATTGCGCCGCGCCTATCACCACCTACATACACTCGCTATATACAGTATGCTAATATCTTTCCTCAGGCGGCAAAGGTGGCAAGGGCCTCGGCAAGGGCGGTGCCAAGCGTCACCGAAAGATTCTTCGTGACAACATCCAGGGTATTACCAAGCCCGCCATCCGTCGTCTCGCTCGTCGTGGTGGTGTCAAGCGTATTTCTGCCAGTAAGCATCACCCGCATCACTCTCTCTCTCCGACCTCTCTCTAACATGCCCTCAGTGATCTACGAAGAGACCCGTGGTGTCCTCAAGACCTTCCTCGAGAGCGTCATTCGTGATGCTGTCACATACACTGAGCACGCCAAACGCAAGACCGTCACCTCGCTTGACGTTGTCTACGCTCTCAAGCGCCAGGGCCGTACCCTCTACGGTTTCGGTGGTTAAATTTCTTGTCACACATTGTTTACGGATATGATCTGGTCACGGCTATTAGTCTCTACGGCGTTAAGTTCATGGGTGGTATGGGAATGATCAATATATGAAGCTTCCGTCTTCATCTTGGCTAGTCAAAGTCAATGCAAATAAGTTCAATGCACACCATATGACGAAGTTGTGATGTTTCGTTATTGTCATTCAGTTACCGTGCTATCTTGCGTCGTGTTCCCCACCCAGCTTGCCACGGCTTCTTCAACGGCCTTGCATGTCCCCGTCACCCCAAACAGCCCACCCTCTACCCTGATACTCTCCAGACTCCACTTTTTCAGTTCTTCACTGACACTCTCGACCCCATCTTCGACGACCAAGACGTCATATCCCCTGTCGCTCGCCTCCCTCACCGTACTACTTACACATGCATCTGCCGTGACGCCACAGACTACCAGGTTCTTCACGCCTTTTGCTCTCAACGCGAGATCCAACTCGGTATGCACAAAGGCACCGCGACCGGGCTTGTCAATCACCAACTCTCCCTTTACCGGCTTCAACTCGGCTATAATATCATGGCCCTCTTCCCCTCTGACCAAAAGCCGCCCCAGTGGCCCTCGACTCCCAATCTGCGCCCCATTGACCGCACTCCTATGCGCCTCTCTGCTGCTTACTGTCGCTAGATGCCCCTCGTGTCCTTCGCGCGTATGCACCACATGGAAGCCTGCTTTCCGGAAGGTGGATAGGAGCGAGGCCAAGCGCGGGATTAAATCGCTGAAGCGCGTGATAGAGTAGCCAGACGATGCGAGGTAGCCGCCTGGATGCAGAAAGTCGCGTTGCATGTCTATGAGGACCAGGGCGGTTGTGCTGGGGTGGAGGGAGGACGTGTGTGGGCAAGGGTAGGGAGTGGTGCTGAGGATTTGTGTGGCCATTGTTGGTGAAGTATCCTCGGATTCCACACTCTGGTATCAGAAATTGTTGCGTTATTTTGTGCACTTTTGAAAGGGTTTTTTTATAAGAGGGGTTACGAGTACCAATTTGGATAAATCTAGATGTTGGAGATTGCGGAGTTTGCATGACTTGGAACTGCCATGCTCCAGGCGAACGAAACGCTGACCACGCATGTTTACCTAAACTGAAAGATTGAAGTAAGGGTACTTGTTGCTGCGAGATACTGTGGGTCTG
>Ga0115853_100040_pt1 | contig 29867 bp, 31 predicted proteins | sample InSIn5gowninarea_FD_83867 | JGI IMG/M metagenome (GOLD analysis project Ga0115853, IMG submission 83867)
AATGAAGCAGAAGCATAGGTTGTCTACAAAGGCTTGCAAAGAGCAAACGCACATGGGATCAAACAGATCTCAATTCTTGGGGACTCAAGTTAAAAAGGATAATTCATCAAGCTTTGGTTTTGGCACTGGGTGGAAAATTTTAAATCATCTATGGCCACTCTAGCTAAAAGTTAATGAAGATGTTTACCCATCCACTACAAACAATTTTTTTCTCTATATATGCAACCTAGTCGAAAAGAGCCATCTTGAGCAGGGCAGAATGTGTAAGGAATGCATCTGAAAGCCAAAATCTAAGTTTTTTTAAACAAAAGCGGATAATTTTGTATTAGAAAGAGGTTGTGTCTGAACCATACGACATTGTAATACAAATATATAGAAAAAGAGCTACAACCTGCATCAAAACTTTCAGGTCTGGTTTTAAAAAAAATTCTAAATTAACTGTCCAAATATTGAAATGATGATAATGGCAAGTGTATTGCCTTACAAGCTGACCCAAAACTAGAAAAATTTACAAGACATTCTATTTAGACACAAATTAAAAAGCTGACCCTTGGAGGACACCTTCCTGAACCTGTGATTTTTCAGCTGACTTGTTTTTGCTTCTCTTCATGCCTTTATGTGTTGTTGAGCTTATTTCTGGGATTGTTGATTCATGCATGGGATCTTGCTTGACCTCCTGGAGCTTGGACTATCTTCCTACTTTTAGGGGAGTGGTGTTCAGAGTTCCATCCATGGGGTTGCACAAAGACCTTTCTATACCATCAACCCTGACGACCATCAAACCTAGTTGTTTCCCCATTTCCTCATGTCTCAGGTTGTAGGCCTGCATGTGTTCCTTCATGGGTCTTTCCATGTCTCACATCACCTGGATTTGCATTGTCATCTTTGCACCATGCCTCACTCGCTCTTGAGCTTCTTCTTGCAAAGCATGTTCCCAACTTGCATGCCAATTGCTCCACTTCAATGTCTTTTTTGTCACCTCATGCCGGGCTTCTGCTAGTTCCCTCTCATAAAGTTTCATATGCCACTTGAGCTCTACTAGTTCGTATATTACACAACATCGATTCCTGCATTGCGTCATCGCTACAACTAGAAAGGGGAGCAACCATGGAGACAAACAGAAGAGCCACTGGCCTCTCCTTTGCTCCAAGATGCACCCTTCATCCTTAGACCAACACCAAGATGAGGTAAACAAAAACAGAGGAGGAGACTGCATGGGCCAGAAAATACTACATAACAATGAAAACCTCTCGCCATCCTCCTTATAATTCCTTATGTTGTTGGTTTGAAACAAATGAATGGAGGCATAGGAGGTGGATTAAATGCCTTGTCCTCTTGCCCCTTTGATTGAGTTGACATGTCCATCACCACCTTATGATTCTCAATGCCTAATTAATTCAAGGGATGGGCATAGGAATTGGAGCCCCCCCTTTTAGACTTACCATCCTCTATCAAATTTTGCTGCAAGATTGTCTAGGTGATCTGCATTTTTGTTTAAAGATCCTATAACAGGATAAAATGAAAGGAGTCAAATTGCATAGCCAAATCCAAAGCTTGATGAATTATCCTTTTTAACTTGAGTCCCCAAGAATTGAGATCTGTTTGATCCCATGTGCGTTTGCTCTTTGCAAGCCTTTGTAGACAACCTATGCTTCTGCTTCATTATTTGCGGCCACTCCTGATTCGCATGCATAGTCAATTTCTTCATTTCCTCCGGATCAATGAAGATTGAACCCTTCACCTGCTGTCCCTAATCTTTTTCATCCAAGTTGCAGATTGACAATGTTTGCCATCAATTTTTTCATCACTCTAGAGATTGGGGATCTCTCCTCTTGAAGAAGTTAAGACATTGTATATATACTATGTATTTAACAGTTTGCAGAGCAAATGAATCAATTTTGTTCCTAGCATGATAGTGGCGTAATATTTACATATACCAATAGTTTCGATCCCATGGTATTGCCTCAAATTCTACATTGAGATTAATCTAAAAATTCCATTATTCTTTTCTTGGTTGTGACATGTGTATGTTCCATATTTTCCATCAAAAGATATACACCTGGTACTATGGTTTTCGAGTGTTTAGCATTTTTATTTTCTTGTGGTCAAATCTCACAAGAAATTTTACAAAGCCCTTTTTGGCATCTTGCCTTTTGTTAGAGAAGTCGTAGTTAAAACAATTAGAAACATCCTTTCATCCCAAACGAGGAGCACTATTATTGATTATACTAAGACATTTTTTTGTATACGTTAGGAGCAAATTGCTAAAGGATTTGGGGGTGGCTTGACTAATTGATTGTTTAGCTTATCAAATACCGCTCCTAAATCTGCATGCAACTGTTGTAGCCTATTTCATAGTTAATCCTCTTCCTGTATTGGGAATTGAAAGCTACCATCATTTCAAGATGTAAATATCATGCCCAATGACCTATGTGCCTCTTCTTTTAAGATGTCTTGTTCTTTTTTGCCATGTTTCCAAGGTTCTATATCAGACAAGGCTATAAATTTCATTAAAGCCACGTTTGAGAAAGGCATCTGAAGTGGTTGCTGTTTTAAGCCATAATGAGAACATGTCATTTTCATGTTGAAAAAATGAATAGATCCAATTCTTTAAAAAATTTCATTCTTTTTAGCCATTACAGTCATGATCATTCCTAAGTCTAGCTTGTTTTGTTATTCTGCTGGAGAATTTATACTTCTTTTGAGGATGTGCCCCTTTCCACAGATTTCATGACATAGACCATCACATTCAATATGATGATTGGACTCTGAGATTCGACAATGGACCCGGGAGGAAAGGTGTTTCATATGGAAATAGTCATGATCAATGAGAACTGCATTAAGTTAAAATTGTTAAATTTTGTTATTGGTATCCCATAAGAAAGTAGTTAGGCGGACTGGAAACTACATGTGTGTTGGGTTTATGTTATATTCTTTGCATGGAGTTTGACCCTGAGCTTGACTAGCCACATGCGTGATGCGCCTGTGCTGGAGGGGGTAGCCCGCTAGGGCCCCCCTTGTCAGATTTCAGAGCGTTAGCTCCAAAACCGTTATTCGCAACACGGAGCCCCTGAAATTTTTTTTTGGGCCGTTTTTGGTGTACTATGGTAAGCGGTTTTGCAGTCCATGGTATTGGGTTTTTCGGTCCATGGTTTTTCTAATTCTGGTATTGGAATTAGGGTTTCGGAGGTTGGTTGAAACCTTATATTGTATTGTAAACATTTTATATAATGCAATGAAAGAAACAAAGAGAGTGAGTGAAGCTCTAAGAAAGCTGGTTTTTCCCTTCGGGGTTTCTAGGGTAAATCTCTGTGTATTTGTGTGTGAATGCCATTGTGTAATGTCTTATTTTGCTTAAGAATATTTGCATTGTAAACACTTGAACAGGTTAAAATTTACATTCGCATTCAGAGCGATATTTGGTTTTAGGGGGGCGCCTTTGTTGTCGAGGGTTAAAGCTCGGTCCTAGGGTCTGTAATAAAACTGGTTTGAGTGGGAGTTTGCAGGTGAGATTATTTTGCTAGAAGAATGGCGAGCAGTTCTAGAATTGAGATCGAGAAATTCAACGGACAGAATTTTGAGCTATGGAAGCTCAAAATGGAAGATCTTTTGGTAGACAATGAGCAGTGGGCGACAGTGGACCTGGGTACAAAGCCTACTGGTGTGTCGACAGAAGATTGGGAAAAGTTGGATAGAATGGCGAGGAGCACGATTCACCTTTGTCTCTCAGACTTAGTACTGCTGAATGTTTCTGGAGAAGACTCTGCGAAAAAGCTATGGGAAAAGTTAGGGAACTTATATCAGTCTAAGTCCCTGGTAAAAAATTGTTTCTATGAAATAAATTGTATCATCTTAGGATGGAAGATGGTGACTTCGTGACAGATCATCATAATGTCTTCAATACTTTGGTAAGTTAGCTAGTCTCTGTTGATATTAAAATGGAGGAAGAAGATAAGTGCATTACCTTGCTATGTTCCCTACCAGACTCTTGGGATAACCTAGTTGTAGCAATAGGTAGTAGCACAAAGTCTGCATTGAAATTTGAGGATATAGTTTCATCCTTGCTATCAGAGGAAATGAGGAGAAAGTCTATGGAGAGTCAAAACGCTAATGCTTTATTAGTGAGATCAGGTCATCCAAAAGAAAGACAAAGGTATATAGGAGGGAGATCTAAATCTCTAGGAGATCCTCCAAAAACTGGATGCTGGAAATGCGGTAAACCTGGTCACTTTAAGAGAAACTGTAGAGCAAAAAGTGTAGAAAGAGGGAAAGGGCTAGATGATACTTCTTCCACAGAGAAGAAACCCTCCTCGGAAGAGGGAGGAGATGTGTATTTGGCTTCTACAAGTACATAGTCAGAACATGATTTTTGGTTGATTGATTCGGGTGCTTCTTTTCATATGACTCCCCATAGGGAGTGGTTTTCTGAGTATGAAAAGTATAATGGAAATGTTTTCTTAGGAGATGATTCACCAAAGAAGATCATGGGGCGTGGAAGAGTGAAGTTGTTGCTAAATGATGGAAGGATTAGAACCCTTCCTGGCGTGTTGCACATTCCAGGTCTGGCCAAAAACCTCATATCTGTTAGTAAAATGGCCGATGCAGGAGTTAAAATTGTTTTCGAGAAAGGCAGATGTAAAATGTTTCGGGGAGCAATGGTTTTGATGAGGGGAGTTCAGTATGGAACTCTGTACAAACTGTTGGGAAAAACAATCATTGGTGACTGTAACAACACTGTTGTCCCCGAGAGCAGTAATGAAGAAAATAATGTTCCTGAAGTCTCTAGAGGAGAAGCTATGCTGTGGCACCAAAGGCTGGGACATATTGGAGAAAAGGGTCTTCAATCACTACAAGGTAAAAGTATGGTTAAAGGTATGTCAAAATGTAATTCTAATTTCGATTTCTGTGAGCATTGCCTATATGGAAAATAGAATCATGTTAAATTCCCTTATGGAGCTACAAGGGACAAATAAATTTTGGAATTGATACACATTGCCTATATGGAAAACATAATCGTGTTAAATTCCCTTCTGGAGCTACAAGGGAAAAATAAATTTTGGAATTGATACACAATGATGTGTTTGGCCCTGTTCCTATACCATCACTGGGAGGAGCTATATATTATGTTAGCTTCATTCATGATTTCTCTAGAAATACTAGTTTGTATTTCTTGAAAAAGAAATCAGAAGTTTTCGGTAAATTCAAAGAGTACAAGGCTCTGGTGGAAAACCAGACAGGAAAGAAAATAAAGGTACTCAGATCTGACAATGGAGGCGAGTTCTGTGAAAATGAATTCGAAAAGTTCTGCAGGGAGTATGGTATAGCATGCCAAAAAACAACTCCATACACACCCTAGCAAAATGGAGTTGCAGAATGAATGAACAGGTCGCTGATGGAGAAGGCGAGGAGTATGCTCAGTGGTGCAGGACTTGGACAAAAATTTTGGGCATTAGCTGTCGACACCGCATGTTACTTGAAGAATAGATCACCCACATCAGCACTTGTCAACAAGACTTCTTATGAGGTATGGTCTAGTCAAAAACCTGCTATTGCACATCTCAGAGTTTTTGGTTGTGAAGCTTTTATGCATGTTCCTAAGGAAAAAAAGGAGCAAACTAGATAATAAAGCTGAAAAATGCAACTTTATTGGGTACAAATATGGTATAAAGGGGTATAAACTATGGAATCCTGTAACAAGGAAGGTAGTCTATAGTCGAGATGTGGTCTTTAGGGAAGTTAAGAACACCTCCAGAAATGAAGATGAATCCAAGGGACCGGAGAAAACAAAGTTTGAAATTATGGACGAAGGAGCTGATTCTGTTGAGGAAGAATTAATAGAATCAGAAGAAGAGGTGGACCTACAGACTCTAGCTGTGAGGAGGTTTGATCGTGAAAGGAGACCAGTTGACAAGTATAGTCCACTAGATTTCTGTTCTACATTTGTTTTATTTGCTGTTAGTGATGAACCCAGATCAGTAAAAGAGGCAGTTAATTCTGAAGAGTGTAAACTATGGAAGAATGCCATGGTGGAAGAAATGGAGGCCTTGGACAAAAATGAGGCCTGGGACTTGGTTGAACTACCTGATGGAATGAAACCCATTGGAGTAAATGGGTATTCAAGAAGAAATTAAATGCAACAGGAAAGGTCGAGAAGTACAAAGCTCGACTGGTAGCTAAAGGATATTCTCAGGTAGAGCGTATTGATTTCGGTGAAATTTTTTCTCCTGTTGCTAAAATGATTTCCATTAGATTTCTATTGTCTCCTGCTACAACATTTGATCTTGAGGTGGAGAAGATAGATGTAAGAACAACGTTCCTGCATGGGGACTTGAGTAAAGAAATCTACATGAAACAACTTGAAGGTTTCTCAGTAAAGGGTAAGAAGGAGCTGGTCTGTAAACTGAAGAAATCCCTTTATGGCCTAAAGCAGTCACCTAGGATGTGGTATCAAAAGTTCGACACATATATACAAGGACTGGGTTTTGTGAGAAGCAATGCTGATCACTGTGTGTACTACAAACATGTTGGTAATGATTTTATTTATGTAGTATTATATGTTGATGACATGTTGTTGGTTGGAAACAACATGGATGTTATCAAGGAGGTAAAAATGTAGCTATCCTCCAAGTTCGACATGAAGGATCTCAGTGCTGTAAGTTTGATCTTGGGAATGGAGATCAAAAGAAATCATGCAGATAGGAAGCTCTGGTTGAATTAGAGAAAATATATTGAAACCATATTGCACAGGTTTAATATGCAGGAATGTAAACCAGTAAAAGTCCCTATTCCTCTAGGAGTAAGGGTATCTATAGAACAGTGTCCCACGACTCAGGAAGAAGAAGAAGACATGTCTCATGTTCCTTATGCTAGTGTTGTTGGCAACTTGATGTATGCCATGGTATGCACTAGACCAGACATTGCACATGCAGTGGGAGTTTTGAGCAGGTATATGTCAAAACCAGGAAAGGAGCATTGGACAACTATTAAGAGGGTATTCAGGTATTTGTGTGGGACTACAGATCATGCAATCTGTTACCAAGGAAAACCTGGACCAGACAGAGTGCTAGATGCACATGGGTTTGTTGATGCTGACTGGGCTAGAGATCTGGATCAAAGAAGATCTACAAGTGGGTATGTGTTTAGCCTATTTGGAGGAGCTATCAGTTGGATGAGCAAGAAACAGGCTGTAGTAGCACTATCAACTATAGAAGCTGAATACATGGCAGCCACTCATGCAAGTAAAGAGGCTGTATGGTTGCAGAGATTGTGTTCAGAACTTGAGTTCAAACAACAAGCTGTGAGGATAGATTGTGACAATCAGAGTGCAATCATCCTGGCAAAGAACCCTGCTTATCATTCTAGAACCAAGCATATTGATGTACAGTATCACTTTGTTAGAGATATGGTGGAAAGCATGAAAGTGTTGCTGGAAAAAGTTGACACTTTGGAAAATGTTGTTGATTCATTAACAAAATTTGTGAGCACTAAGAAGTTCTCTTGGTGTAGAGCAGCAATGGGCATTTTCTTCCCTGAATTGTTGATCTGGAAAATTGTTCTCCCTGTATGCAAAGAAAACAACAAGTGGGAGAATGTTGGGTTTATGTTATATTCTTTGCTTGGAGTTTGACCCCGAGCTCGACTAGCTGCACGTGCGATGCGCTTGCGTCGAAGGGGGGTAGCCTGCTAGGGCCCCCCCTGTCGGTTTTCAGAGCATTAGCTCCAAAACCATTATCTGCAATGTGGATATGGGGGTTTGGGGGTGGAGCCCTTGAAAATTTTTTTTTGGGCCGTTTTTGGCGGTATTATGGTAAGCGGTTTTGTAGTCCATGGTATTGGGTTTCTTGGTCCATGGTTTTTCTAATTCCGGTATTGGAATTAGGGTTTCGGAGGTTGGTTGAAACCTTATATTGTATTGTAAACATTTTATATAATGCAATGAAAGAAACAAAGAGAGCGAGTGAAGCTCTAAGAAAGCTGGTTTTTCCCTTCGGGGTTTCCAGGGTAAATCTCTCTGTATTTGTGTGTGAATGCCATTGTGTAATGTCTTATTTTGCTTAAGAATATCTGCATTGTAAACACTTGAACAGGTTAAAATTTACAATGTGAAGGAAGCAAACTTATATCATTATTCTTAAATTAGTCAATTTGTCTAGAATTGAGACAAAAAGAAATGGCATTCCAAGTCATACTTGAACAAGAATAAATTTACTAACTTATTGTAGTTAATTATTTCAGTTTATTATAGATAATCGTCAGTTTGAACCATGATTTAAGTCCCAAATATGAGAATCTATGGACAGTTGTTTCTTTATCTGTCCAGAATTTCTATAATGGCACAGATGATTGTGTATTTTCAGAAATACGCCACATGTTTCACAAAGTGACTTTTAAATGACCAGGTTGCAGTTGGGAACTTGATGATCAGTGGAAAATTACAGGCATTAATAGCTCCAACATTTTTGCCACGAACATCTTTGAGTCTGGAGGTATGAACAATATTTGTATGAGCATACTATGTGCTTTATGTTTTATGTTGTGCCTGTCTCTTAGATTATAGCCTTATGTAATAACTTGTATGTTTTTCTCTTTTCACTTGATGAAATTGAAGAAGCATTCCAAGTCATCTTGCATGATATTGAGTTGAACTTATCAATTATGAAATCTTGTATAACTTTGGGAATTGATTCTAGGGACAAGGACATAACACGTTAGGAGACATTCTTATGATGGATGCCAATAGCTTGAATTAGTCTCTTTTGGATTGAAGTATTAAAGTAGTTGGCTTGATTAGGACATTGGACATCTTGCAGATTTTGCAGCTTTTACGCAATTTTGAAACAAAGATCCCACTTCATAGGAATAGTGATGATCACGCTGACAATAGGTACTTTTATGTTATATCTATAGATACAACAAATTTGCTTGCATGCTTGCATAATAGTGTTAGGTCATCCACTTATGTGAATTCATGTCTGAGTAATTAGTGCCTCATATTTCTTGCCCATGCCTTGATTGGGTTCTACTCATAAATTTAATTATTTTTAGGCCTTCTCCTGGTAGACTATATTACCTTTGATATTTGGACCATGATATGCTTTTGGGGCGTGCAGTTGGTGGTGGTGGAGTTTTCATTTTCAGTCGAGCACAACCCTTTCAAGTTTAACTATCCACATAACCTCTATTTTTTATGACTTCCAACTGATTGGCTCGTTTGTAATGGTTGGCTTTATCAAGTACTTCTATCCATGATAAGAAAACACATCTTCTTGTATTGGATTTTATTATGCATTAGAGCCTCTGGTATGAATAAATGGGTGCCTTCTTCCTAAAGTACCTATAAACCCAACCAGGACGGAAATGACATTTTTATTTGTTATTTTATGAAATAGTGTTTTTGATGGCTTTGCAATATGTATATGAATTTTTAAGATATTGATTTTTGAATCTTCAAGGGTGGTAGGCCTGTTTGTGGATCATGTAACATAGTTTCTGATTTTCTCGGTAGAAAGTGTTGAAACATCTTGAGGATGGGAAAGAGTCTTTTGTGAGAATAACTGGGACTTGTGTAGTGTTTCATTTGTATACACTGGACTAAAATAATGTTTAGAGTCCCCATATGGACTCTACTACTTCTGCTTTGTAATTACAGGTCATCTGTTGTAGAATTTTGGGGTGTCAAAAATAAAATGTATCTTTACTACATCCACCAAAAAACATAAATATTGGTATGATTGATGCAAAGTAGATATGATCATTTGTAATTATTGTTACTTTTATCCCCACACGATACTGATACAATAGTCATGACAAGCCTTCTGAATAGGCTTAAAGAAACAAATATCAGTTTTATAATGCAAACTTATTAAGGATTGCAATTGATTAAGAAAAAAACTATCATTTGACACTGGTCTTTTTGGACTGATGGAACTTGCATAAATAGTCCAACTTGATTGAAACGAAAGTTTGTAGTGACCCCATTAAACATCCTTTCACACCAGTCTATTGTTGCTTACCTCTACCATATTGGTTTTCTTTATTATAATCTAAGCTATGCATTAATTGATCAAACTTCAATTAATATTGCATTAAAATAATATTGCATGATCTTTACTAACTTGTATTATAATTGTTGAATGTTTTACATCGTCGGAATTGTATTTTATCTTTAACTCTTTTGAAATTTTATTTTTGTTAATGTGCACTCTAATATGATATAATGTGACTATCATTTCATTTCATTTCATATGTTTGTAATATTAGACATATAACAGAAAAAAATTGATTATTGCATGAAATAAATCATAAATTTTCATTCTAAATGTTTTTTTTTGTAGAACACAGATCTTCCAGAAGATCCAGATGATCCTCATGTAGATCTAGATTATGTTGGGTTTAATGAAGAGATGGAGGATGATGCTGATGACAGAGATTCAAATCAGGACACTGAGGCCGATACCAATGCCGATGACGGCGATGATGATCATGATGATGATGATCACGATGGTGATGATCATGATGACGTAGTTGCTGGTAGCAACCAATGACATTCATGATCATATAGATTGCATCATGTTGCTATCATATGTATCGTTTTGATGGCCTCGAGTACCTTATTTGACATATATCATTTTGACGACCTCTAGTAACATACTTCACATGTATCATTTTGACTTATATCATTTGGACATGTATTATCTTGACTTGTATCAATTTGAGTTAGATATCATTTGTGCATGATGTATTATTTTGACTTATGTCGACTGCTGGACATGTATCATTTTCACATGTTATTGATCTACTGGCATATTTGACTTTCACTTGTTTTAGTTATATATGATGATGATCTTATCAGTACTCACTCGCAAGTTTATATATATTGAAAGTCATCGATCATGATTTTTGGATGCATATTTATTACGTATGATGATTTTAATTTATTGCTCATGACAGATGTTGTCAAATTCAATTAAATTATATATATTTGACTAAATTGTTTTTATTATAGATGATGATCATGTTATAATAATTATCTTGTTATTTTATATATACTGGATGTTGTAGATTTTATTTTGATGGAGATTTGTTAAGAATAATGATGTTTTTAATTGGTATGGATGTGCGTTTCCATAAAAATTCTTTATAAATGTTATCCTATAAAATATTTCAAATTCAATATGACTTACCCTATAATCCCATAATCTATTTAAGTGGCATGATATATTTAACTAATTAAATTTAAATAAAACATTTTAAATTAATAAATGGAAGTAAAACAAGAAGCATTTTTTGAAGCAACAATGGAATCCAAACCAGAAGCAATCTTGGAAGCAATATTAGAAGCAAAATAAGAAGCAAAATCAAAAGACAAATAGGAAACAAACCCAGAAGCAAACTTAGAAGCAAAAGTGGAAGCACAACTAGAAGAATAATCGGAAGCAAAACTGGACGCATAATCGAAAGCCAACTTGGAAGCAAAACTGGGAGCAAACCTAGGAGCCAAAATGGAAGCAACACTGGGAGCAGAGGTGGGAGCCAAAAGGGGAGCAAAACTGGGAGCAAAACTGGGAGCAACACTGGAAGCAAAACTAGGAGCCAAACTAGGAGCACAACCGGGAGCAACATTGGAAGCAAAACTAGGAGCAAAAATGGGAGCAACACTGGGAGCAAAACTGGGATCCAAAAGGGGAGCGAAACTAGGAGCAAACCACGAGCCAAAAGGGGAGCGAAACTAAGAGCAAAACTGGAAGCAAAACTAGGAGCAAAATTGGGAGCAACACAGGAAGCAAAATTATGAGCAAAACTGGGAGCAACACAGGGAGCAAAACTGGGAGCGAAATTGGGAGTAAAACTGGGAGCGAAACTAGGAGCAAAACTGGGAGCGAAACTGGGAGAAACACTAGGAGTAAAACCATGAGCCAAATGGAAAGCATAACTGGGAACAAAACTGGGAGAAAAACGGGAAGCAAAGCTGGGAGCGAAACTAAGAGCCAAACCTGGTGCTAAAATGGAAGCAAAACCTGGTGCTATTTTCCCTGGCTCTATTCTAGGTGCTATTCTAGGCGCTAAACTAGGCGCTATTCCTGGCGCTATTCTTGGCACTAAACTAGGCGCTATTCTAGGTGCTATTTTAGGCGTTGTCTTATAAATGTAGGATTGCACCAGAGTTTGGTCCGAAATCCTGAACCTAAATACACTAAAATCCGGTACTAATGGCCTGTTTTGTTGTAGTGGAACCGATCCTTCTTCAAACTAATCAACCTTTAACCTTTATTAAACACACAATTATAATGGATTCTTTGACAAGTTCACAAAGACCACTAATTCAACAAATTTCAGAGACGATTCACGTAGAATTTCTTAGTAATTGCAACATATAGATTTCATTACACTGAATCAAATAATCTCACAATAATTCTCATGTAATTTCGAAGGAAAAACAAGAACCCTTTGAGGATTTTGACCATCAAGATACACATTTCGCATAGAGATGTAAAATTTTGACACTCAAATCATCCCAATCCAATCTAATCCAAATCCCACTTTTCATTAACTCAAAAAATTACTTAAAATACATGTACAAACACCGATTAGATCCAAAACAAGATGATCGAATCTGTCTATTTTTGGATAAAACCGACTCTACATGATATTCTCCCTAAAAAATCTTAACTAAGTCTAATTAAGGATTATTAGTACATCACAAATTCAGGAATCAAATCCCTTTATTCAATTTCAAATCCTATCTAGAAATCTTGGAAAATTTTCAGGAGAAAGAACCCACTCTTTCGCTTATAGATTTTTTTTTGTATTTTTAAAATAATTTATGGAAGTCTTTTGTCTTTGACCTCATGCTCCTACATCAAGAGCCCAAGGTGGCACATGAAGAAGCCTTTACAAGAAAATTGGTTGTTGTACCTACTGACACATCAGATGAAGAGTCCATGGTTGAATAATAAGAAGATACTATTGAAGAACATGAAGAAATGCCCCAGGAAGGGTGTATAAAATGAAGATGTTCCTATTGAAGCACATGAAAAAATGCCCCAGCAAGAGCATAAAAAAGAAGAAGAACCTATCGAGTGTCCTTCCTTAAAGGAACCACAGGTGGACATGTTTAAGGAAGAAGAACCAACAACTAAGGTTGTTGCATATCATCACCCACACCACGCAGACAAATAACAATCATCAAGCAAAGGTTGGGAGCATCAAAGATCTTACTACAGATATAGATGGAACAACATAGGAAACTAGTATGGAAGCACTTGCAGGAATAAAGATAATCTATGGAAATATCAGAGTATTATAGCCACCTCGTGGCACCAAAGGAACCGAAATCAAGATCAATGTAGAAAGGAAGCACTTAGAACTTGAGTTCACATTTCTCTTGGATGGATGGATGATCGTGCTTGGTACTAGCTAACTACTATGCTTAGGGGATCTTATTATGTGTCTTCCACTCATGTTTCAAGGATGAAACATGTTTAAGGGGGGTGTAATATATACTAATTTAATGGACATGTATAAGAAATAAACCCTTGACGATAGAATAGCCAAAAACATCCACAAGAATAGAGACACAAGAATATAGACAAAACCCTTGAGGTAGGGTAACACCATCAAATAATCCTTCAGGAAGGAATCACTCCACAAGCAATGCTTGTACAATACAAATAAATACTCAACATGTTTCCAATATAATGATACTGATGTTTATATATATCTTCTCATAAGTATACCTATGGGTAATTTCTTATTACAATATTATTTCCTTTTAATTACCAAGTGGACCATATTCCATTATTTATGGCCACATTACATTAATTATTCCTCTTGGGTACGCATTACATAATTTATTACTTTCTGGGGAACCCTTACATCTTTTATTCCCCTTGAGTATCTCCCTCGATATCCCTTAGTATACTCCCATAGGTATATACGAATGACTTTCCCTGAATACCTTTATGGTGGAGAGCTCACATGTGAATTAGCCTAATGAAAAACCATGGCTAACATTCAATGAATATTGAGTATGATGCATGTGTAGGAAGAGATAAACAAAAGCGAGCTCAAGTGACTAGATTAAAACCCTTACATGATACCTAGTGAGAATATCAATGAAGAATTAAAGATGAATACAAAGTTCTGCTTTGAAGATGGGAGCTATAAGGAGAATGTTACTTAGAGATGGAGATCACATTTATCCTTTTGAAAGTCTCTTGAACTGCAAGCAATAACATTCTTTGGGAGAATGGAAAATGGTAGGTGAACAAGTGTAGGAATGGAACTGAGATAGATGATGGAGGCAGGGAGTTGAGATACAATGCTATCATCATATGGAATTATTCAAGCTTTCCCTTCTCCTAGGTGGATTCTTAGCTATCCTTTTAGGACTTGGTTCTAACCTCCATATTTATGCTTGATGACTACATCTCACCTATCCTGTCTTCCTGATGACAAAAGAAGGAATTTACTCGAGTTCCAATTGAAACTTGTGCTTGGATTCCCTAGCCTTTCATGTTCTATTTGACTCCTCTTAGTTTCAAGTGACTAGCATCCCGGAGTTAGAAATTACTCACCTCCTAATGCTAGGTTCTTAGTGTGACCTTTCACCTCCTCAACGTAAGATATTCCTGAGCCATGTAATTGAACCATGAGAAGTGGATTCTTGGAATTGATTATTGATAATGATTTTGATACATTATTTTACTATTGCTTGACATCCTTGGTGATTGTTTGGACTTTGGGCTCAGTTCACAATGGCTTTTGGACAATTGCTTTTGATGTTAAACCTTTTCCTGTGTGCTTGTCTGTTGGATGGATGTAAGCCCATGAGATATTTATGTTATCATTATTTTATGGTTGAATTCACTTCATATGTATGTCCTCTAACATTGCTCCAACTTTCATTTCAATTGGATTCATAGCAAATGAGATATCCACCTCCATGTCTGAGCTAGTTATATTGAACCATTAGATCTTCAACTAAAGCTTTATTCCTTGGTGTTTGATGCACTTAATGAGTCCTTATGGATGGTGTGATGATAGAATACTTCCCCGAGGAATCTTAAGGGGTGATGACACTCCATTCCCCCTCATTCCCCTAACGTTGGTACATTTGAGTGACCTTTCTATCAAGGTGCCCTCATTATTGTGTTTTTCACATAGCTGATTATTTTGAGAATTTTGGAGGATGGAGATTTACATGGTTTGAGATAATTTTGTTGGATCCCCTTTCTTGGTGTTTTAAATTCATCTTGTAAAATTTTTAGGTCATTTGAACAAGATTTTCTACTTCTTTTGCACCTCCCTGTGATGGGTGTTTTTACAATTACTCAAAGATTTTTGGGAATGTTACTAGGGATTTTTTTGGAATCTACTCAGGAATTTTTTGGAATCTTACTTGGGAATTTCTTAGGAATGTGACTTGTCAATTTTTTGGCAATGTTACTCAATATTTTTTTGAAATGTTACTTGGAAAATTTTGGGAATGTTACTCACGAATTTTTTGGAATGTTACTCGAGAAATTTTGAGAATGTTACTCACAAATTTTTTGGAATGTTAATTTTTTTTGAAAAAATTGAGAATGTTACTTACGAAATTTTACAAATATTATTCAATAATATTTTGGAATATATTTGAGAATTTTTTAGAGTCTTACTGGATAGTTTTTGAAATGTTAGTCACCCCTTTTCCAGATTTCACCAACTTACTCAAATTTGGGCAAATAAACTACTCATAAGTTTTAACATTTCACTAACTTCCTAAAATTAGAATGAGTGCCAACTCGCCATTATTGTCACATTCATTGTGACATTCACAACTACGACTAAGTTTATGACCCCCACTCGCAAAATTTTTGGAATTCGTAAACAATTTGGTTTTAGAGCGAGTTTTCGGTGCAAATTGGAAAATCCGAGCGAGTAGGAGAGCTCCACTTGCATCCCACTCAAATTTCATCTCACAATTCACTTTTCAAGTGATTAGCCTTCTTATCCACTCACATTTATTTTGGATTTGGTGGAAAATTATGGTTTCAGAGTGATTGCCTACTTCAGTTATTTTGAATTTGGTGGCGAAATTGGATTTTCAAGCGAGTGTTTACACGTGAATTATGGAAGCCTAATGGATAAACTACACTTTACTAGTGCATGTTTTAAAGGTAAAATCTAGGTCTATGTAAAAATGTTTCACTCCAACTCCATTGTTGTCACGGGGTGTTCCCATAACAAGGTGAGTTAATCCTATATGAATTTTCAACATAAGACATTAATCCCAAACGAATGATTCATTGAATTTAAGTCTTAGCTTAATATGAAGGACATATTAAGGTGGAAAATTAATTTTTGGAATTAATATTAAAAAAATTATATGTATAATCATGGATGTAAGCGAGGGTTAAGTAATTGAGGGGGGGTCTAGACTAGAACAAAAATGACATGGATTCTAACTTTAACTCCATGGGGTAAAGGGAGAACGAAGAGTGGGGGGAGAAAAATGCATAAGAACATGGTTTTTAATAAAGGGCACTGATCTAGTAAAGTAGTAATGAGGTTTCTTTTTATTCTAGGATGTTATGCTATGTATTGACTCATGTTTGTTGGTGTGACAGGTGCTGAGTAGGAGTTGGAGGCAACCTTGAGAATGACCTATGACCTAGGGTTGTTAGGACCCAACTGCGACCTTTCAGCTTTCTCCCTTTAAAATAGGGATAGTCATAAAATGGATAAAATCAGGGATTTTTGAAGTTTGCTTTCACACACATGTTTTCTTAGGGTTGATCTACCATTTAGAGAAGTTTCACTTAAAAATCACCTTCGGAAATTTGCTAGGCAGAATCCCTTAAAAATAGGGATTTCCAGCTTAAGGACTAATTTGAAATTTTTTTAGGGGAGAAGGGACACATGAAAATTCTTAAGCATTGGAAACTCACATTAGTTATTAACTGGTTAAAAATTCTTAATTAATGTGAAATCCTTAAAACTAGGAGTTCCTTGCATATTTCATGATCAACTGAAAATTAACTTATGCTGAGGGATGCAGGGTTATGTGACATTAGTATTTTGTGGAGAATGTCATTATTGTAGTATCATGATTAAACGATACTTATAATGGTATTTTTTGTTGATCTTGACAGAGGAGAAAGATTCAGAGAACCATCAATCTTGAGACCTTTCTTTATGCCAAATGGAGAAGGAGCTCAAAGGAGCATATATGTTTCCTTTGGGATAATACTTATATTGATTAAAGATACTCTGGGAATGCTCAATCTTGAAGGATCCAATACTTGGAAGACCTTGAGAGGGAAATTGACTCCAGGACTTGTTGATGGGGGAAAATGTCTCCCTACCAATCAATAAGGGATTATGCCCAAGGGAAAGGCCCAATCAAACTTTTCCCTATTTGGTATAGCACAATCATCCAGATTAAAAGGCCTGGTAGCCTTGTAGAATGATGGGATTTAATAGACTTGTTTGATTTTTCTTCTTTTTCCAATAATGAAAGACAACTATTCTATCAAAGCAATTATCCTAAGTGAGAGATGAAAGTAATTAAAATTTCTATGTTCTTCTACTCTAACTTCCTATTACAAATTATCTTGGAAAGATGAACAAAGTTACAAAATATTTGATAATACTGCTAATAAAAATAACAGAACAATTGTAAAATGTAACTATCTAATTTTGCAATATCCTATAAAACCTAATTGCCTTTGAGAGATGTATAGAAACAAAAATCAGTTTTAGTTCTAATGCAAAGAGTAACAAATTCCACAACTATAAAAGCATATTAGAAAGAATTCAAATCATTACTCATACAATTACAGAAAAAGTTCCTAGAAAAAAGAAGAAATGTTACTATTTAAAATGATGCAACTGTGAGTTATACAACAAGCAAGAATAATCTTAACTCAAGAAAACTTACAAATAACTGCTACTAATTGTAGAAGACAAAGTAGTCTGAAATTCTCAACGCAATGCATTAATATAAATGGAAAACATGCTCATGAATTTCAACCACATGCATTCCCATTATCATAAGAATGATCTTGTTCAATAATAGAAACAACAATGCTTCTTTCTCAAAAAAGCCCTTATCAAAATTTAGACTCTTCCTTAAATAGTTTTTTAGGAATGAGCCCAAATAATTGTTTTTTCTAAGTAAATAATTACTAGTCTAAAAGATGGTAAATTTACTGAAAATAGTAAACTAATTGATAACTGAAAATGAAACTACCTAATTTGTATGAGAACTCGTTTGCACAAATTTCGTCCAAGACTCAACAAGTCATCAACATGTGGGTAGTGAAGCTGCTCAATGGGTGGCCTAAAAATGAGGAGTCTTTTTTTAGTCTTTTGTTGGAACTTTTCAATTCTTGGAATAAGAGTTTAAAGAATTGATTCCCTTTTCACCTACCTAACCATTAAATCCTCGAAAAAAGATTGATTGATTGCCACCGATTCCCTAAGTTGAGATTGGTCCCGAGTAATGGAAATCTTCAACCTGAGCAATAATCTTCGTCGACTCCTTCAAACTTTCAAAGGCTCCAAACATAGGCAAAGATAATACTTGGAGTTTTTCATTGATTGAATTCAAGAGCTTTTCCTGCTTGGAATAAAGTACTTCAACTTTGTTCCTATTAATTCCAAATATTTCAATCCAATATGTCATTTCCATTCCGTCAATATTTTTAGATATGTGCTTCCATAAAACTTTGGCATCTCTACCTTAATTTGGTGCCACTACACATCCTCCTCTTTATAATCCTCACTCTTTTAGATCACTTTCCCTGTGAACCTTCCCTTCTACTGATCCAACTCAAAGGAATCCATCCTCCTCATCATTTTTTGTGTAAACTTCGCAACCTCCTCTCATCGCATGAATCTCTCTTCCTTTCATGCTTCAACTTTCCATGCAACATGCACTCTCTCACTTCTATAAACTTCCAAAAAAATCTCTCTATATTCTTTTTCTACAAGTTCACTGAAGCATCTCTGCAACACCCACTTGTAGATTCATCCACAACACATTCCCCCCAACCTCTACCCAGCACCATTCAAGAATGTATTTGTATATCCTCTTACAACTTCTACCCAATCCGACTACTAGAGGCATTCATCACTCACTCACTAAGATAACTATACCCAACATGTGACCCTTGCTAGAGTCATTTACACCATTCTACTTCTCCACTAACATTCACAAATTATGCACGATATGCTACCATGATCGCACAGATCTTCTCCACCTCAATAACATTCACAAACTACATAGTCTACTACCACAATCTCTCTTTGATCCTCCCCACCGTAGGATCAACCTTCTTTGACACCACTTGATGCAAATAGAAATCATCTATACTTCACATTTCTATCTATGTTCTACAATGTTTGGCTTGAGGCTCTCTCATGGCTCCCTCCTTTCTTCTCTCTTCCGATCTTCCCACTTTCTCTCCCACACATCTTTCTTCTTGTGCGTTCCATACCCAACCATTTTCTACTCCACTTTTCCCTCTCAAGGCCTTCCTCTTCTCACACACCTCCCCCCCTTTGTCCTTTATTGAAACTCCATTCATAATCTACTCAAGATTTGTTCTACTAGTTCAACTACCATCAATCCACTATCTCTCTGGGCAATGATTCAATTCATGTTCAATAATGAGCCATTTTGGATAAAGGTATGTTTAGGAGAGCCATTTATTCCAAGCATTAATTGTTTAAAAAACCTAACCTAATTTATTTAACAACAAAAGAAAATTCCCAGGTACCATGTTGAGTTGCTAGGTTTTCTTCCTAACACATCCATCATAATATGAAAATATTTAGTGTATGTAATTATTTAATCTCATCTACATGGTTGTAGGTGCAACCATTTTTTCATCAATAGAAGTGCCACGAGTAGCAACAAAATAGAGATGAGTCTTTCCTTCACATAAGAATCTTTATTCTACAGCATCATGAGTAACAACATGAGTAGCAACAATTTGAGATCACCTTCCGCAGTAACCTATAACTGCTATTTGTAACAACTCTTGCAGTGACCAGTAATAGCTTAACCTCTAAATACTTAAGAGAAATCAAAATGTGCAGGATAGTTCTCTGCAACTGGGATGCTCTTGCATCAAGGCTCTCCTATTCTTTAAATATTTATTCTATAATTGGAGCATTGACAAGTCTAAGATATTTTTAAAAATGTGGAACTTATAAAGATGCATTTGTAATATCGAGAAGAATTTTTTATGGTGTTGTTGAGGTGGAATATGATCCTAAGTTAACTAATGGACAAATCCCAATGGTAAGTCAATGAATTAGACTCAACCTTCATTTGGTGTGGCAATCTTTGATGAGATTAAAGGACCTATTACCATTGGAATATTTATCATTTAAAATGAGTTTATGTGATTAAATTTTAAGTTCCTACATGCAATCCTAATCTAGATTCTAATGCAATCCTACTCATTGCAGCTTCTAAACTGAAAGTAACCCAATTATAGTCATAAGGAAAAGCAAATGCCAAATAGAAGAAATTCATATTTAAACACAATCTCAACCCTATTTGCATACTAAGCAGATAGTCAATAGAAGAAATTCACATATAACAAATTATCAACATGTCCTACAACCAGAATATCTACAACCAACAAGTAAGTACTCATCGCATGTATTATAGAAATGAATTAACATAATACAAGCATATAACATTTAACAAGAGAATCATGAGAGAAATCTACACAAGTAACATCAAATGCACATATTGGACACAAATAACCCTTCTTTATTCATCTCCAAGAATAAATTCATAAGAGGAATGAACAAGTCCGACCCCTCCTCGTGTCCTTTCGATTACAATATATAGAACTAAGAAAAACCCTTGACCTTACATGCCCCTTAGCTTTTCACATTTCATGACTCTTAGCTTTTCAATGCCAATGTCCTTTGAGTTCTCTTGAAATTATAAAGGAAACTCAAAACTAAGAGTCTTTTGGAGTTCCTCCTAATATTCATATGAGAAAATTAATATAAGGTGACTTTTGGAATTCCTCTTGATATTATGTACAATAATAATAACATATGCACAAATTTTTTTGTCTTTAGTTCTTTGTCCTCTTCTATATTTGTTGTCTAGTGATTAATGTCTTCTAATGTCATATTCTTGTTTCTCTTCCTTTAGATACTCTATCATTGTGAATGAGTATAGTGTTTACATTGATCTCTTCATGTGTTGGTTCCTCCATGATGTTGATTCTTTTAAAACTAGATAGTTTAACTTGCATGTAAAGATGTTATGATCTTGATTGTCTTCCATGATCTCCATCTTATCACATATACTCCTACATAATTCAGACATCTTCTCATGAGCACCCATTAAAGGTGAAACCATATCGAAACTTTCATTACTAGAAGAGATTGCAAGAAAGAAAAGAAGATGTACATCAACATCATGAAGGAAGAAGATAGAATAATCAACAATATTCATGGAATAGGGCATCACATAACCATTATTCACACAGATATTATCAAAGAACAAAATATACAACAAATTGGAGAAGTCATGACAACAACACATGGAATCAAAGGAAAGAAAACTTTGCAACTATCAACTATCAAGGATTAATACTAAAAAAATTGAATTTAGATGGATAGATCATCATTAGTGGTAGCAAGAAAAAATTATTATAAGGAAATCCTATTACTTGGATTCATCACATATAAAACCCTTAAATGCAAAAGGCTTTGAGGACAAACCTTTTCAAAGGAGGGTAATATGTTATTACCCCAAGGGGAAATATATGGGGTTCAATGTATATGTAATGGGGTAAATATATATGTAATAGCGGGCCCACATGTGTAGTGAGCGAGAATATATATATATATATATATATATATATATATATAGATATATATATATATATATATATATATATATATATATATATATATATATATATATCCACATTTCTCCCCTTATGTATTTATTTTTCCTTCCCCCTCTCTCCCCCTCCAACTCCATCTCTCTCTCTCTCTCTTCCTTCAAAAACTCTCTCTCTCTATCTCTCTCCAACTCTATCACTATCTCCCTTTCTCTTCCCTTCGCTCTCTCCCCATCCATCTATGTGTCTCCCTCTTTATCTCTTCCCATTCTCTCCCTACCTATCTCTTCCCTCCTCTCTCTCTCTCTCTCTCTCTCTCTCTCTCTCTCTCTCTCTCTCTCTCTACCCTCCAGATTTGCCACTATCTTCCCCCCTCTCCCCTTCACTTTTCTTTTGTCATCTGTTGGATGCTTAGTTAAGATGGATCGATGTTGGTGCTTACTAAAAATATTTATATTATATAAATTTCACAGCTTTAAATATAAATGGATTCTCATTTTTAATTTTATTAAAACTTTAATTTAATTTCTATGGGAATATTTTTAGTAGTGGTGAGGATAAAGAGTTTAGATATATATTAGAAGTAATTATAATCATTTTCGTTTTAGCTTCAATTTAAAAAATGTTATAAAATAAAATTAAAATAAATTATTTTTATTGTGAAATATGTTATAGTTTTTGGGCATGTGGTATTGATAAGCCAAGGTAATGGCCCACAACATTGTAGCAAATCCTATCTACAAGTTAATAATATCCATGGTAAATTGGGGGTGAATATCCATGTGATGAGAACCAGTATTCCAGCAAGAATGTTGCAACTCCTGGGGTTACCAACTTTACTTCATCAACCCGGGGTTCATACAAACTTGGAGGTGACAATGTTGTATACACAAGTAGATGCAATGGGTCCACACTTTTGTCACTGCTGAGCTAGGTGATAGACCACTAGGGTTTCTCAAACCAGCTTTCTATTGATTTAGAAGAAGTTTGATTATTAATTGGGAAAGGATAATTTTACCCTAATTGAGGGAATTGAAATGCTACCTACTATAGTAAAGAAAGACTTAAATAGATGCTTAAAACACACAACTCATCTAGATATTTGTCAAGATACCTTGCTTCAGAAGAATTCTAAGCTAACACATGTGAAATCTTACTAACCTAAGCATGAAATATATTCTAATCAAACACTTAACTGTTGTGCACATGAATAAGCATAACAACCTTTTTCTTTTTGTCTTTTTTGTGAAACATGAATGCTAATTCTTCTTGATTGTATGGCCGGTGGGTTAGGTGTGGAGAGAGATGGTTGTAATGGGTCAGATGGCTTGGGAGGCAAGCAAGGGTCTTCTCCTAGCTTCATGATGCATTTCTCACAAATCGGGCTCAAAACAAGCCACTACAGGGCATCCTATAGGATGTCTACAGGATATCCTAATGCACTTATAGGATCCCCTGTTTTCCTACAGGAACAAGCCGACAGAATAAGGAGAGATTTGGACAGTGGTATGGGGCTTAGGGAAGGAATAAGGCAAAGAAGTGGTTAGGACTCCCTCAAAACTCAAACAAAAGTTGCATGATGGTTGGATTTGCTTAACAAGCATGGCAAGTTGTCCTTGTGAAATGATAACTCAGAATAAGGACTTAGTGACTTAGTGACTTTTGGCAATCATGGATTGGTAAGGTTAGGTTGAGGCTATTGATATGAGGTCTTCTTTCACTATTGAAACTCCTACAATATACATCGTTGTTGGCATTTACTCATAAATAATGTCAAAACAAGAGAGGTTTACATCAACAAAGGAAAGAAAAATCTCATCATTTATTTGCCTAGTTCATGCATGGAAATGCTTGTAGCCTATTGTAAAAACACCATGAAATCTAGTACAAAGTTGAAGATATAAAAAATGACAACAACAACTTATCTTTGAAAACTGAAAGATTCTGACTTAGCTAGCAGCAAAACCCTAAATTTCATAAGAAACTAGAATTCTGTCTTTTTGGGTTGAATGAGGGTTTTTCCTCAAACCATGGTCCTTGAAGGGAGGAATGAGGTAATATCAACCTGTTATCAGCCTTTTTGGTATTATTTATCTCTCTAAAGCTATTGTTAAAGCTATGCACAAATGGAAGCAAACTAATCAAATTCACCAATACTTGTAATGTAACAATGCCAAAATCAAATTCAACAAGTAATCTATGAAATAACCTAAGAATACAAGTACAGTAAGAGGAACCTCTACTGCTAGGGTTGGGCCCTAACCCAATAGCTTCAGCCCTCTGAGTCAACTCAGTGTTGGATCAAGGGAATGCTCATTTCATTATGATATCAAAAAAATACATAAAAGTGTTTTATCACAATCCTTCAACTCGAAAGTATTTAGCTATCTTCCATAAAAAATATGAATCCTAATGAGGCTCTAGGCCTCCTTATTTATACAACTGAATTTTCCAACAAATTCCTTAAATATAGGGAGGCTTGGTTCCCAATCTCAAGATAAACTGGTTCTTAATTATCACTAGCTCGTCTGCCAATGATCCTCATGACTCACCTGCCTGCAACTCCGAGCTAGTGTGATTTGATTAAGGGATCTTCGAATTAGTGGGGATTTAATGAGGAAGATACATCTCCTACAATCTCTCATTCTTGTCTCATTCAAGTTCCTGCAACTTAAGTAGCCATAATTTTCCGTAGGTTTCTCCCAAAATCCTGCAATCAATGCATTAACATATCTTACTTTTACTCATCTCATTAAGAAAAATATAATCAAAACATGTAAGGAATTATGAGAAGAGTTGATTTTAGTAAGCTTGTAGGTGTATTAAGGTCCATATATTTACCCAATGATGAGCCTCATCATCACCCCCTACTGAAATTGTTTCTCATCCTCTAAGAAACTCAATCTATGTCCATGTCCTTCATTGCTCTGGTGGCTTCCCTAACATCCCGTGATTCTGTTGTAGTCTCTTCTTCCTGTGAATAACATTCTACCTTCCTCTCTATCTCTTCCCACTGCTTTCTTTCTTCTTCTTCTTTCCTTCCTTACAACATTCCCAAAATCAATGGTGGACTGAGCCTCAAGCCAATCCAATTGACTTTGAGTCTTTGTAGTGCCTGCTTATACATTGGAGTTCTATTTGGTGCCTCTCTCATTCTATTAGGAGAATGATATTCTCTGATTTTTAGGCTGTAAGGAAAAGTGTTACATCTCGTTTTTAGGCTTGTTGGCTGTCATCTCCTAGTAATATGAACATGTCTTCAAAGTGTGTGACTGTATGTTCTTGTACAACAAGGTACCTTGGTTCAAGCTTGGGATCATTTGCAATGAGGTTGTGGGTGTTGATGACAACCATTGGGTTAGATTGTTCTTCTCTGATCATAAGCGGTTCTGTATCTTCTTTTTCCATTACCTTTTTCATCTATGTAGCTCTTTCCTCCTCATGATTCATCCATGATGCTAAGGCCATCAATTTCAAGTCCCCTAGCTTTGGATTTGGGTCCCACACATTTAAATCTTCCAAGGCCAAATTGTGTAGGTAAAACTTGGATAATTTTTCTCTATCTTGCAAGGTGCTTTGATCACAGAGATCAATGAATTGTCTGTAGTCTTGTAAGGGCGTAATTCCTCTTTGTGATAGGGCATTTATTTGGAATTGTAGCCATTGTTACTTGAGGTACAAGGCATAAGATTTTTTTGGCATCCTACACTGGATTGCATCCATGGAAAAACGGGCCATAGCTTCCAATTAGCTTTCCCTTTCCTGTAGTTTCCTCCTTAGCCATGTGTTCTAAACCTCTAGCTGAGATTTAATCATTGCTTCTCTGTCTCTTATGTTGCTTAGTTCTCTTCATGGAAAATTTTAGGGGCTAATGTTTGCCTAGTGGGCTAATTTTCCATGATTTTTCCACAAAAACGATTCGCCAATTTCCTATTTTTAGAAAAGATGATTCGCCCAAAGTTTAGAATATAAAATTATTGTACTTTAAAAATCGCCAACATTATATAGAGACTATATATAAAATCATTATAAATTAGAATAATTTTACAAATATATCAATAAACATTTTATAGTTTGCATATTAGGGATTAGTGAGATTTTCCGATGTTTTTAAACTTCGAGAAAATTTTCCATCCTTAAAATTTTCCTTGGTTCTCTTCCCATCTCTTGAAATTTCTCCTCCATGTAGCCTACATCCTCCACCCCTTTTGATTTGGAAATTTTCATCCACCTATATGTCCTTGCCCTCTATTTTTCATGTTCAAAGAATAGGGGAATGGCAAACTTCTATTGTATTACCCTACCTCCTTCAATGAACCTGCAGTAGGAGCTAAGGTTTGGCTATGGACTAGGTTCTCTCAGTTCTTGGTCTTCTTCATTTGTTTCTTGTTGAATGATACCTTCCTAATACCTTTTATGTGTTTCCTATAGGTTTTACAAAGTTTCTTGTAGGATGGTCTCTACTTCCTGTAGGAGACCTTTTCCCTTGGAAGAGGTTGACCTTGCGCCAGGCCTCCTAACATAGGTAACTAGAGACTTGGGATAAGCTTGTTTTGATGATCATTCTCCTTCATTTTTATTTAGAGGGGTTGCCTTCTCTTGTTTCTTTGGTGAATTCTCAATGAAAATTGGAGTTTTGGTGGGGGTTTTAGGTCTCCCTTATCTAATCCTAGTGCTATTTCTTGTCTTGAAGTATAGTGGGGTTTGTCTTTGCCTCTTCCCCTTTGTTTTGATAGGTGTACGTAGGGAAGTAAGAGAATCTACTACCTCTTTCTCTATAGGCTCTAGGGATACCCTTGGTGATCCTTCTTCTTCTCTATCTTCAGCTGTATACCTCTATTCATCCTTCTGTCATGTTTCCTCTTTTCCATTCTCTTTCTCATCCTCTTCTTTGTCTCCTCCTTCCTCTTCTTTTCCTTCATTTATTTCTTCACTTTGTTCATCTGTTTCTTCTTTTGTTTCCTCCTATTTCTCTTCCTCATTTTCCTCCTTTGTTTCTTGTTCAATATCTGCCTCTCTTTCTTCTCCTTTTTCCTCTTTTTTTCCTCTTCTCCCTTACTAATAGTAGGGCTATTGTCATATTCAATAGCTTGAATTGCTCCTTATGTTTGCATGTCTATAAATGTTTTCCATGCAATAGGGAGCCTTAAGTTTTGTAGAGCATCTTCAAGGATGAGTTTGATCAACACATGATGGGATAGCTACTGATGTTTTCCCTCCTATACTTTGATGCTCATGTCTATCATTGATTATAGAAGAAAATAGGGGCTACTCAATCTGTTTTGAGGAGGTGTGTTCTCTCCAAATCTCAGTTCTTGGAGGAGTTTGAAATGGTATCCATAAACTACACCATATCTCCCTTCACATGAATGTATTTAATGAGGTGGTGATTAACTTCATTCCAAGGGTATGGAATGATTTCCCTCCTAACCCCACTTTTGTCCTCCATTGGCTCTTCTCCTTCCAAAAAGAAGATTTTCTTTGCAATGGTGTTGTTACCCTTGTCATATTTTCTCCTTGGTAACCCTAAAGGGAGTGTTGTGATTCTACTTATAACTTCAAGGGTAATTGCTACTGATAACCCTTTCAGCATAACAGTGGCACTGGTCCTAGTGAGGGGTATGAGTGAGAGGGAAATTTCTCTGGCTATTAGGCATGGAGCTTGATTATCTTCTTTATTAAGAGGTATCACCGCATTGAACCCCAATTTGTAATGTGGAGGCAATGCTGCCCATATTTTTTGCGCTACAAGGGGGGTCCAAGGGGGGAAGCAATCTTTAGGAGCCCCCCCCGCCGGCGAGGGATCGGGGGTAGTGCCCCCAAAGCTAAAAATAGATGTAAAATTTCCTTGTAAAATGTTGTAATTTCATATTCAATCTAGGTCGTTCATTAGGCAAAGATCTGACGGTAGAAGTTATGTTTAATTTAGGGTTTTTTACCCTACAGGACAACTCCTTGCTATATATTGGGGAATTGTATTGCGTCTATGTAGATCTGTATTCTGAATGAGAAAAAGAGAGGAGATTTTGTGAGAGCGAAGAGGGAATTACAACGGATCTACTGTAGGTTGTATCTCTTCAGTTTGTTGGATAATATAAAAGGAATGACTGGCTGTTTCCCATGGATGTAGCCCAAATTGGCTGAACCACATATATCTGTGTCTCTCTTGTTTTATGTGTTTTCTGTGTTTATATTTCTACAATATATTTTATGTGTTCCATTGCTCTGTAATATATAATTTTTTAACAACTGGTATCAGAGTCGAAGGTATATTTTGCTGATAAACTCGCAGAAGAGAAGGGTTCCTGGTTCGAGTGGGAGCAATGGCGAAAGATGGTAGGTTTAGGGTCAAAAAAATTAATGGCCAAAACTACTAGCTATGGAAGATGTAGATGGAAGATTATTTGTACCAGAAATATTTGTACCAACCATTAAGCGGAAAGGCAAAGAAGCCGGCGAGTATGACAGACACAAAATGGGATATTCTTGACAGAAAGTCACTTGGAACAATACGGTTGTGCCTAACGGTGTCGGTAGTGTTTAATATTTCAAAGGAAACAACAATAGAGGGTTTAATGTCAGCAATGGCCAAACTATATGAAAAACCCTCAGCCTCAAATACGGTATTTCTTATGAAACGCTTATTTAATATGAAAATGTTAGAAGGTGGATCTTTTGTTGATCATTTAATGAATTTAATACAGTTAATAGTCAATTAAGTTCTGTAGGGGTAACTTTTGATGATGAAGTTAGGGCTCTATTATTTTTGTGTTCATTGCGAGAAAGTTGGAATGGTTTAGTTATGGCCATTAGTAACTCTGTCTTTGGATCTAGTACTTTAAAGTTTGATGATGTTATCGGTGCAATTCTTAGTGAGGAAATGCGACAGAAAAGCTCTGGTGAGACATCAGGTAATGCTTTGACTGTAGAGACTAGGGGAAAAAATGGAGAGAGGAAAGAGCCCAGGATATCATAGTAAGTCAAGGAAGGCAGATCCAGGTCCAGATTGGGGATACTGTGCTAGAAATGCAGGAAGAAAGGAAACCTCAAGAAAGACTGCAATTCTCGTAAGGTAAAAGAAGGAGATGCACAACAAGAAAACAATCATGAAGCAAATGTGACAGGTGATGTGTTGCAAGATACTTTTATTCTTTCATTAGAAAATATTATTGATGCCTAGGTGGTAGATTCAGGGGCCTCATTCCATGCCACACCTAATAGGAAACATTTTCATGATTATGTTCAAGGAGATTTTGGATAGGTTTGATTAGGTGATGATAAACCCTATAAAATCATTGGAATGGGTATAGTTTTGATAAAATAACAGAATGGAAATCAATGGCTATTGAAGGAGGTAAGGCATGTTCTAGATCTGAAGAAAAATCTAATTTCAACAGGGCAGTTGGGAGGTGAAGTTTGTGTGACTACTTTTACAGATAAAACCTAGAAGGTCACTAAAGGATCCCTGGTAATAGAAAAAGGAGAAAAGGTTGCTATATTGTATTTATGCAATGGTATTTATAATTGTGTTAGTGCTTTAACCTCTACAGGAGAAGATACATCATTGTGGCATCATAGGCTTGGGCACATGAGTGAGAAGGGGATGCAGATTATTCACTCAAGAAATTTGTTGCCAGGTTTGAAGCACGTTGATTTATAATTCTGTGAGAATTGTGTTTATGGAAAATAGAAGAGAGTCAGATTCATCAGAGTTGGGAAAGAAAAGAAAAGCGAAAAATTAGAGCTTGTGCATACAGATGTATGGGGACCTGCTTAGGTATCATCTCTCGGTGGCCCTCGTTATTATGTTACTTTTATTGATGATGCAACTAGAAAAACATGGATTTATTGTATTTGAAATAAATCTAATGTATTTGATACTTTCAAGAAATGGAAAGCTTTGGTTCAAAATGAGACAGGAGATGTATCTTCCTCATTAAATCCCCACTAATTCGAAGATCCCTTAATCAAATCACACTAGCTCGGAGTTGCAGGCAG
>Ga0115853_100037_pt2 | contig 29486 bp, 22 predicted proteins | sample InSIn5gowninarea_FD_83867 | JGI IMG/M metagenome (GOLD analysis project Ga0115853, IMG submission 83867)
GAGGATGAAGTTGCTGGGTTTATGTGTAAGCTGTAGCATTTGGATCGTATTAGTTCCCACGTCAACCTATCCAGAGATATAGGATCATTGATACCAGTAGATTGGAGCGCTTGAGATTGTAGAGCCATGACACCACGTTGAGAAATTGGTAGATGTTTCAGCAACTTGCAAAGGTTGTTATGTATTTCGAACCGCAATAGTGCCAACCATGATATCGTCGGAATGATAAGTGCTCGATATCGATGTGTCGTCCCAAGGTGTAAGATTGAGACTGCCGAGATCGTGTTATGGTACAGTATATCTAGTCTGGGGAATAGAAAGTGATGAAGGTGTCACCGAAACATTGTGAGTGGGCTGGATTGACGTAGACTGGATAGCTGCGTATGCCGAGCGAAAAGGCTGGGTTGATGTGTACTTGGTATGCGCGCGTGATGAGGCACACGTGTTTGTGAGACTATGATGGGTTAAATGAGGGCTGTAGAGTCCGTGTGCGATGGCATGTAGACAGTGTTGCTTGTTAGTCCTTGTCGACCACCTTGACCATGTGAAGCTTTTTCAGGGCCGCTGTATTAGCATTCTTGCATCAATGGCCATACAGTAATAGTTGGGTGTTCAACCAGATCTGGTAGAGTTCTGATGCAGTCAAGGATCAGGGCAACATCTTCCGCTCTCTCCATTCATTGACATGAAAGTCAGCCACAGGCAGAGAGAGTTTGTCTTACCCCTTTAATGCTTAGCTTTCGCTGCTCGCCGTAACAACTACCTTGTTCTCCTCGGGTACGACTTTCTCGTTGCCCTTGACTTGCCGCCTGCGGCTCAGCATCCACTGGTATACCTCAATATTATTATACGCCTCTGTCCAGCTGTCGTGCATAAGCTCTGGGTACCACGAGAACTTGACTTCCGGTGCTCCAGCCTTCTCTAGTGCATCGACCATTTGCTGCGAGGCCTTGAGAGGTATAATATTGTCCTTGTCACCGTGATGTACCCTAGACAGAATTGTGAGTATATACTCATGCAATCAGCATCAGAGTTATCATGTGTACTCACCACTGCGGAACATGCGCTATCAAACTCGCTCTTACCGGATCTCCACCACCACAGATAGGCATCAAAGTAGCGAACCGATCAGGACTGTACAGACCCAAGTCCCATGTTCCGTAACCACCCATACTGAAGCCAGTGACATGAATTCTGTCCACATCTACATGATATCGCTCGACGATTTCGTCAAGCAGAGCGGAGAGGATAGATGCATTCCAACCATATCCGTAATCCATGTTCAAAGATGGGGTCACGGTGATGAAGTTCTCTGCTAGCGTGGTACAGACTTCTGCGTCGACGGGCTCATCTGACATGTCGTCGCCGTATTTGGTTTGGCGTGATTTACTGCGCAGACGGGGTGCAAGTGGGATGTTTATTGATGGTGATGAGTTGCCGGATTTGAGTTTGTCGTAGCAGAGGATGACCTTGGGAATACCATGACGGAGTGAGGCGTAGGATTCGTTGGTGCCGCGCTGAGATTGGCCGGCGCCATGGAGGAAGAGGATTAGTGGCCAGAGGGTTTTCGTGTTTGAATTGTATGATGGTGGGAGTGAGATGAAGTGCGAGTATCCGAAGGGTGCGTTTGACTTTCGTTGATTGTAGTACTTGAAGGAGATATTTGTGGTGTTTGCATATGGATAGCCGGGATCTTTTGGTGGGCTCTCGGTCTGCTTAGTCGACGTGATGATCTGCTTCGGGATATTTTTGGGGCCCTTTTTGGCACTGAGGGATTCGTGGAGGGCATTTGGGTTGAGCTGGGTGTCTTGTCTTGCTAAGCGAGGGGTGGCCGTCATCTAGTCATGAAATACGGCGAGGCTGAGGAGCGGACATTGAATTCCAGAGATTCTGTAGTTAATCACTTCTTCAATCTTTGGAGAGTAAAAATTGACACGTGTGCTTAATAGACGAAGGAACAAGGGACGGCAAGCATTGAGAGAGCAACGGGTCGCTTCACCCATAAAATTCAGACACTGATCTTATTTTGAAAATATTGTACCATTTGCGACGTGGGAACGGGCCTGATGTATTACATCAGTCCCAAAATGATGGCACGTGACCTTTTCATCTCACTGGGGGTACTCCGTAAATCAATAAAACAATATACGCTGCTCCAGAGCTTTGAGTACCGACTCAATTACCCCAGAATCCAGCAGGCCATTCCATCATTTTCCCCATCTCCGACAATTCCTCCCAGTTGTCAGCACGAATTCCTGCAGGACCGACAAGCCTGCCACTTGGCTCCAGTCTGACTTCTTCTATCGACCACGGATCGCTATGATGCCAGTGGACACGTCGGATAAGGTTTTCAATGGTTTTAAGCTTGGTCCGCTCTTTGGTCCGCTCGCCCTGTTCTTCATCATCCTGCTCAATTTTTCGGCCCAAGGCATTTTCCATGCTACCATCCACACGTCGAAAGTAGATTGAGTTGAACATGTTCGAATAGAGGTATCTCTTGGCTTCGGTCTTGTGGGGTAGGTCTCCGTGATCTTGGACAATGTAGTCTTGAGCGTTGATAACACAGTTTCGGCACGCGCTGGGATCGTGAACTTTAATGTAGTCGACTAGCTGATCCTCGGGTCGTAGGTTACATTCGTGGCTACCATCAGAAGATTTAGCCAGATTCACTAGGAGCAGGGGGAGACAAGCAAAGAAATAATACTCACATCTGCTTGCCGGCTTCAAACTTGCGGAAACATTCGAACTGCCACAGCTTTCGAAGATCACATCTAACCACCGTGATACCTGGTGGATGAACAACACCACCTGCGTCTTGCTCGAGACGGTGCGGCAAGGGGGAACCAGGAAAGAATGGGACTGACAACATTGTGGTAGAGAACAAAGGTACAGTCTTGGTGGATGAAGGTGAAGTGGTCGACAACTATTGATGTAGGTAAATAATATTGACTAGTGTCTCTGCATGTCCACGCATCGTAGGTGTACTGCCGTCTAAGTAGCAGGGACCATTCATGTGTCTGTCGCAAAAATCTGCAGCGACCAGGTGTACCGTCGTCCACCGAGCAGAGACCATTTATGTGTCTGTCATGATATCTGCAGCGACTATCAGGTGTACTGTCATCCGGTTAGCAGAGACCGTGTGTTCGATCATCGTATATGTATATGCGAATGTCCTATTGTATATAGTCGTTAAGATCTAGACTATACTTTGCTGGGTAGTATAGTAGTCGCAAACCTGTTTGGGACGAGTCCCGCAATTGCGACAGGTACATTACTTATTCGTTGTTGTGCCTTGGAATATTTTAGACTGCCACGCTTGTGTAGGGATATTCCATTGAATGATTTTGGTACCGTGGACACTCCAGTAACTAGCTTGTAAGCAGCAATACCAGTCAGCGTGGCGATGCCTGTTGTATGCTTAGAAGAACAGAAAGCAATGGTTGGGCTAGATAGATTCGGATGGAACGTACAGTTGTTAGAAACATCGGTTTGAACCTTCGCATAAAATTCACCCATCGTCTGTTGGGCGTTCCACTCCACACACCATAGTTCAGCATATACAAATGGACGCCACATGCTCATCATCACCATTGTTCAACGCTAATCAACAAATTTCCTAGGTAGCGAATCCCTTCAAATAGTTCATCAAGAAGGCTTTATCGCTTGCAGTAGTTTGCCTCTTCTCAGTATGAGGCTTAGTGCCTACTACACCAGTAAAGCCGTTCCCCATCGATGCGAGACTGCTGACTCGTGATCTTGATGCACCTTGTTGAGGCTCGTCATCCATGACTGGACTGACGAGTTGAGATGGTGTGGTTGGAGAGATAATGCTGTCTTGGGATGGTTGTGACTGCGGTTGCGGTTGCGGTTGCGGTTGCGGTTGCATTGTTGGCACAAGGACCTTGGGTGTCACGTCAGCGTCCGATGTAGCCTTTGAGGTTGGTGCTTTCAGCAATGACAAGAGTGCTTCTCGTTGAGGATCCTGAACCTGTGAGGCATTCCTAGAGGGCTTGGAGAGCTCAACATGACTTTGTGCTAAGATAGGATGTGGTTCGTCAAGGCTTGGTGATGAAGGCTCTGCTAAAGGTTCAACTGAAGGCGCAGTCTTTGCGCCTGCTCCGGGATCTACTGTTGCGGGCCTAGCAAGTAGCGAAAATGGTGATTGTGGTGGTTCGCCTTCTGCTGTTTGTGGCCGTTTCAGGATCTGAGGTTGGAATGGCTTCTGTAACTCCTTTGGTGTGATCGGTCGTCGTGCACTGTTATCTTGTTTGTGTTTGATCGTTCTTGGAGACTTAGGTGGCCGACTTCGGTCGTCTTGCCTGGATAATACTTGAACATTTGCCGGTCGTTTTGGATCATCGTGTTTAGGGTCGAAGAGCTTCCGTGGAGTGGTGACAGGATCTCGTCGAATCTCCTCTTGTTGTATCGACACCTTCGGAATAGCATCGAATTGAGGCTCGTTGATAGGCCCACTTAGTGTGGCGGCAGTTGAGCCAGCTCCGGGTTTCTCAGCTACTTTGGCAACCTTGGGAGGCATAGATCCAAGCAATGACAGCAAATCTGCTTTAGTCTTATCAACAGCCGGAGCTTTATTCGTTGTTTCTGCTATCGCGGACAGCTCCACAGGCTCAGCTTGATTGCGAGGGATTGATTTCGAGCCTGAATTTGGCAAAGGAATAGCTCCAGGAGCTTCGGCATCCGTATTGGCATTGGTCTCGTAAGCTCGAGAATTTTGTTTATTGGATGTACTGCCTGATAAGAGTGTCTGCGATAAGATATTTGGTGGTGGCGAAGAGACCCGAGGTGCTGATAATGATGTCGTGACAGTCTGGCTAGCCGGTGGCGGCATTTGTGTCTCTGGAAGAACACCCTGCATCGCTGCGTCGGCAGAGACCTGTTTGGTTTGCAACAATGCCAACAGGTCGTTTGCTGGACCTCGAGCAGGGAGCACACTCGGCTGGATGCTAGTGATTGCTGGCTTTGGAGACATGAGAGCTGTTAAAAGGTCTTGTTTTGGTGCAGTCAAATTCCTTCGTGCTTCAGCTGCTTGGCTTTGAGGACCATCTTTCTGGAAAGCCTGGAGCAGACTCATCCTGTGCTGCGACAACTGTGGCAATGCTGATGGAGGCGGTGCCAATAGATAAGATTGCTGCTGGGTGTCGAATACAGGTAGTGGAGATTGCATATTCACGACGTTTAGTGGGTGTATTGTGTGTTGAGAGGGTTGTAGTTGATGAGTAGATGCGGTTTGCTCAAGTGGGGTAGGAGGATCATTGCGCATTTCAACAGCAGAGCCACCCCTCAGCATTGCCAAAAGAGCGTTTGATTTGACAACATCCACCTTTGCGGTCACCTGAGGTTGCGTAAAGGAGCCAATATTGAGCTGCTGTTTGAGGAGCAATGCCGGATCTTGCATGGCTGACGGAGTGACTTCAGGCAGGCTACTGGGTAGTGGAGGAGAAAGCGGTCCCTCTGCATATTCCGGCACAGCATACTGCTGTTCTTCATCAAAAGCAGCTGAGTCAACAGCCAGATTTGGTACAGTCGGGTTCGAGCTCAGTCGCTTGTCTCGTCTTCTCTCTGTTGCAATATACTTTTTGAGCTGCCCCATGAAAGGGGCAACCATGTAGAACTTGTTCGCGTTGATTGTCCCTTCTTGGTGAGTCTGCTTTTTCTTAAGGGTGGGAAGATCGGAAAGCTTGTACCATTCGATTTTGCTGATTTCTTTCCGAGTTTGTGGCATGAAAATAGCATCACGTGGTACACCACGGAAAACGAATAGCGTTATGCTTTGTGAGCGAATAGTTTGGTCGATCGGATACGGTTTGCGTTGACCGTCGAGCATATTTGCCGCACGTAGGTCAAAGCCTGTCTCTTCCCATGCCTCACGGACAGCGCAATCGAGGTCTGACTCTTCCTTGTTGATTTTCCCTCGAGGAAAACTCCAGGTGCCGCTCTTTTTCCAACCTTTGACTAGCAGAACCTCATCCATCTTGTCGGTCAGCATAATAGCACCTCTCACCGGCACACGGTTCTTGTACTTCAGAAACTGTTCGAAGGCCGCACCCATTTGCTCTTGGGGCCAATCTTTGAACAGGGGACATCGTTGAGTGATGCGTAAGAAGAACGGCTTCAGGCTGAGGGAAGGAAGAGACGGGTCAAGAGGTCGTATGAAATCTTCGTAGAACCATTGTGCTTCCTCTATCTGGAAACATATTCGTTCGATGCTACCGAGCTCTTCTGAAGGTATGTTGACAATGAATCTGACGCAGAGGTCATCGAGCCCTGCAGGTTCCCGTCAGCCTCATCATGCTCAATGTTGACGTGAACACATACAGTCCTCCAGCTGCATCTTTAACACGAGTGCACGGCCTGGAATATCTGATCATGTCTGAACTGACGAGACAAGTTAAAAGGCCCCACAGTCAGGGTCGGGCAGCTGCAAATAGGCTCGCGGGTTAAGCGAGCGGAGGAGGAAAGGATATGCCGTATAGCAAGCTGTTTGGAACACAGCCACAGTTTTAGATTATGACATTTGGTTGATATGAAGCCTAGATGTCCTCGAAGTGTTCGACGGCTAAACCTCACGCATGTGTTGAAGTACGAAGAACGAAGGTATTTTGATTGATCGACACTCGTACAGTAAGACATGTATATGTGGCTGTGCGGCTGTGCGATTGTGTGGCTAAGCAATTGTGGCGCATGGCATCACTCGGCTTCCGAGTGGAACCTCCGGCTAGCGCGCCAGCCCGATTTATTGGGCAGCAGTTGCCCATGACGTTGGTTTCCCTAGCCGCGCTGCACAAAATACATGTTTCAAGGACGAAATCAAGCTGTCACGCGGTGTGGACCACCTATCGTTTGTCTGTAGAGGCAGAATACTGCGACTGATCCAAGAACCACTATCTTTCTGCTTGTTTGGCCATACGCTTCCAAGAGCATCTGTCGGGAATCCTTTGTGTCGAATATATTCCTGGTTTCCCAGAAGTGTAACCCTTCAACCCGACACATTCTTCTTCATCCTGCCGTCGCTTACTACAACGTTGAGACCAATACCAGTCGTACAACCTCCCTCATCGGCAGAAACCACACTCTAGTACAAACCCTTTTCAAGGAGATCTGGAACGATGACTTCCCTCGCCACCAAATTCATCGCTAAGAAGATATTCGCCGAAACTCCTCTCGGCAAGAACAACAGCGGTCCAGCAGAAGACCCCTACTTCGAAACCGTCCCAGCGACTCGACTAGGTTTCAAAACAACTAAAAAGCGCAGAAAGGCTCTCCCACCTGGCTTGACACCCTCAGAAGAGAAGATCCTCAACAAAGTTAAGAAACGAGCCTACCAACTTGACCTCTGCTTGTTCAGTCTTTGCGGCCTGAAGTTTGGATGGAGCAGTGTCATTGGCTTCGTCCCAGCTGTTGGTGATTTCGCTGATATGCTCCTCGCCCTCATGGTCTTCCGGACTTGCTGTCAGGTCGAACCACCTCTCAAAGCGAGTACGAGAACCAAAATGCAGATGAACATCGCTATCGATTTTCTGATTGGACTGGTGCCGTTTATTGGGGACTTGGCAGACGCTGCATTCAAGTGCAACACGAAGAATGCAGTCCTCTTGGAGGAAGAGCTTCGCGAGAGAGGAAAGAAAAGACTCAGACAGAGTGGACAGCCGGTGCCTGCCGATCCTAGCCTTGAGGATGAGTTTGATTACGATGCTGAGGACGATGTAAGAAGACAACACGGAGACCCTCCTGGCTACACTGCTCGACAAGAAACTCACCGAGACACAATCAGAGATCATAATAGGCGCGACGAGCGAGATGTAGAGGCTGCTAGAGGCGTACTCCCTCCTCGACCAGCCAGGACTACTCGCAGATGATCTTTCTAGGCGGGAGGCTCCATCAAGTGTCTTGTCATTTGAGGTTGAGCATTGAAGCGTTGGTTAGGTATGTGGAGGCGCATGAATGGACTGAAGCAGGCGATACCCACTATTAGCAATTCATATGGTTTAATGAGAATCAATTAATGTTCCATACTTGTTCTCGCTACACTTTCCAAAATGAAGCACTTAATAAATCTCCGTTTTCTGCAAGTAGTTCTCGTCTATCATCGTCGCATTCGATGACAACCTCACTTGGAATAGAGTTGGTGACTGTTATATCATGCCTGCATCTATTTCCGTATGCGTGGACTGTCAGTCGAATCAAAGTGAAGTCGAAATTCGCAAACGCCGCTTGTGCAGCGACTGCTTCCGCAAATATGTCTCATCAAAAGTCCTAAAGCGTATGGAAACATACCGCTTCAAGAACCAGGTAGGCAACCAAAAGAAACGTCTCTTACTCCCTCTGTCTGGTGGTCTATCTTCGCTTGTGCTTCTGCAAGTCCTCGATGCACAAATCAAGAGGCAAATGACACAGCAGAACAGAACAGCATATGACCTTGTCATTTGCCACATAGCGTTCCCTAATGCAGAAGATGGCAGAGATGAGAAGACGAACACATGGTGGTCTCGGTTGCAGAAGGTGTTTGACTTACATTCTTTTCCATCCGTAGTGTCATTGGTCGACATAATGCAATACGATGATCGGGTCGAATCGAATCTCAAGCTTCTTGGGATTACCAGACATGAAGCCGAGGAGGACAAGACTCTGACACTGAGAGCGCTCATCTCAGCCCGTACAGCAACATCCCGTGCAGATCTACAATCTCTCCTCCTCAAACGCTTGATTGTCAGTATAGCACGACGACAGGACTGCGGGAGTGTCATCTGGGGCCACTCGGACAGTCAACTTGCTGCCCAAGCACTCTCGTCTGTTGCCAAGGGCCGTGGTGGTGCCGTATCAGCTGATCTTGCTGATGGGCCGAGTTCATGGGGCTTGGATTTCAATTACCCGCTTCGAGATCTGTTCAAGACAGAGCTGCAGCTGTATCTGGAGACGCTGCCAAGCGACGTTCAACAGTGCTTGCTTGAGAAGAAGATCGAGGTGGAAGCGCCGGTGTCGTTGCGAGCGACTTCAATTGATACACTCCTCAGCACGTACATTACAGGTCAAGGCGAGAAGTATCCGAGCATCATGGCTAATGTTGTGAGGACAGCGAGCAAGCTGCAGATTCCGGCGATAACGGACGGACAACAATGTCAACTATGTGCTATGCCGCTTGTGAGTGGCCATGAGTCGAAGTTGTGCTACGGATGTGAAAGGATGAAGCAGGATATCAGAATATGACACTCGAATCCGAAGAACTGCTCAAAACAAATAAACACTGGGACTTCCAAGAGCCATAAATGCCATGTATTCAGTACACAAAAGCTCAAAACAGATGTTAGCCGAGGCCTTGGGGTATCATCAAGTCAATTGTTTATCTAAAGCATGCCGATGGAACACGAGCCTATTCAACATATCCTGGTCCCGAACATCGAAAACATCCTCTCATACTCATCTTCGAGCACAATTCCATTTTCATCTCTGGCGTTAATGCCAAACTCCTTGACAAAGCACTCAAAGGGTCTCGAGGAGACAGCATGCCCAGGCTGGTTCAACTGCGTCCCAGTCACGTTGTGCTCTAGTTTCTTTTCTTCCAGGTCCCCCCATAGTACAAACAGCTTCTGTCTCAGCTTCGCAAGCTCGGTCGGATTCGTCCGAAGATCGCATGCCTCTGCGTTAAGAAGATAATCGCCGTCGGTGCCAGCGACTTGCAGGATCATTGGTGTTGTGGTCCCCTCGTGGTTCTTTGGTTTTTCCGAGTCCTCTACCATGAGGAAGAAATGCCACTCCCAGCGGACGGAGTCGGGATTCTCCTGGGCGTATGAAAGGCGTACGGGTTCATCGTCACCACTTTCATAGTCGGATAAAGCTTGGTAATCTGAATCTCGATATGGAGCGGTGAAATCCTCGAGGTTGTCAGGGAAGAAGTCAACCACTTTGACTTTGCTTTTGTACTTGCAATTCTGGAATGGTAGTCGATAAGGGTTTCCAGAGGGCGTTTTTCGTTGCAGAAACTGTCCCTCAATTATGGTCGACAAACTTGTCAATGGTACTTCAATGGCTTCACACCTGACATGCTGGTTCGAAGCAGAATGTGTGAGAACGCCCGATGCCGAAGCCTTTGCTGCCTTCGCTTCTTGCAACTTCCTTTTCCTCTCTCTCTTCTCAGCATTCTTGCCTCTTTTCATTCCTTGGCGCGTATCGTCCGTCAGCTCAGTCTCTGCTGGTCGCTTCTTCGGCATTGCATCCTTCTGCTTCAGACCCAGACCCTTCGCCCGCATCTCGAGGTCATAAGCGCGCCTCCGCTGCAATAAGTCCTTCAAGCTCTGGTCACTCTCTGCTTCACGGGGATGATGAAGGGAGATGCTGGTGCCGAAACTGTTTCCGTTATCTCGCAGATGGCCTTCAAGTACACTGCCATTTCGGTTCATCTTTATCAGCACATTCCGCACACGCATGTACATTCCAAGCTTGATATCTCCATCCTGATCAAGCTTTCGAATGTAATTGCCGAGTGCGTCCCAAACATTGACGGTGATGGTCATTCTTCCGCTAGGACATGTTTGAGGATGATCTTTTTTGATGTATCCAAACTCATCACCTTCTTGACCGCTACGAGCGTGATCGAACAACAGTGGATGCTCGGTAAAATCGGTCAATTTGACCTCGATTACGTTACTGCCATAGTAGACACTGCAAATTTCGCCGAAGAGATCAACAAATTGATGACCATGGTGCTCGGCTGGCGATGTGAGGTCCTTCAACATGCGGTATTTCTGCTGCTTCAGGGGGGCTGGATTGCCTCCACTTTCCTTCATAACTGTGTATACGTCAAGAGCAGTACTCTTGGGTGGGCCACGGAGAGTCGAAGGATCCTTCTCCTGCAGTAGTGCTTTTGCATACTTCAATTCGGCTAAGGTAGGATCTGGTCCTCGACATTTTTTTGACGCTGATGCTTCGCCTGGCGGCTCTCTGTACTCAATATCAGAGAAATTGTCGCATGTACTATCCATCAAGCTTGTGCCGGATATGACGACCCATGACGTTTCGAAGCTTGACAAGCCAAACCACTGACTTCCTTGGTTCTTGGTCTTGAGGCTGCGTAAAATAACGATGTCTCCAGTATTCTCGACTGGTGGAAACAAGGATTGTGTTTTGTAGAATAGCCGCACCATCATCCCTTCTTGACCGATATCCTCAGCTTCGATGCAACTTGTATCCCATAGGGACATCTTCATGGTAAAGTCCGTCCCTCTGCTCTGGGCTGGAGGCAGGTAATTAGTACATACCGCAATGATATTGTAGGACGACTGGTCACGCCGCACATTCCGCACACGCATGTACATTCCAAGCTTGATATCTCCATCCTGATCAAGCTTTCGAATGTAATTGCCGAGTGCGTCCCAAACATTGACGGTGATGGTCATTCTTCCGCTAGGACATGTTTGAGGATGATCTTTTTTGATGTATCCAAACTCATCACCTTCTTGACCGCTACGAGCGTGATCGAACAACAGTGGATGCTCGGTAAAATCGGTCAATTTGACCTCGATTACGTTACTGCCATAGTAGACACTGCAAATTTCGCCGAAGAGATCAACAAATTGATGACCATGGTGCTCGGCTGGCGATGTGAGGTCCTTCAACATGCGGTATTTCTGCTGCTTCAGGGGGGCTGGATTGCCTCCACTTTCCTTCATAACTGTGTATACGTCAAGAGCAGTACTCTTGGGTGGGCCACGGAGAGTCGAAGGATCCTTCTCCTGCAGTAGTGCTTTTGCATACTTCAATTCGGCTAAGGTAGGATCTGGTCCTCGACATTTTTTTGACGCTGATGCTTCGCCTGGCGGCTCTCTGTACTCAATATCAGAGAAATTGTCGCATGTACTATCCATCAAGCTTGTGCCGGATATGACGACCCATGACGTTTCGAAGCTTGACAAGCCAAACCACTGACTTCCTTGGTTCTTGGTCTTGAGGCTGCGTAAAATAACGATGTCTCCAGTATTCTCGACTGGTGGAAACAAGGATTGTGTTTTGTAGAATAGCCGCACCATCATCCCTTCTTGACCGATATCCTCAGCTTCGATGCAACTTGTATCCCATAGGGACATCTTCATGGTAAAGTCCGTCCCTCTGCTCTGGGCTGGAGGCAGGTAATTAGTACATACCGCAATGATATTGTAGGACGACTGGTCACGCCGCTTATATGCTTCAGCAATTGGTACGAACCCAGATGGCACACGACGAGCCATGCTGATCATGGATCGAGGTCAGCAAGACCTCGTACCCTTTACATTTTTTGAATGCTCATTGCTTGTCTGACGCGTAAAGTGATTGTGAAACGCGTTGCAAGTAAAGCTGTCGTCAACGCTTGTTCACGTGCTTAACAAAATCAAAATGGCCACTAGTGTCTTGGCCTTTTCTAACCGTCTGTCGTAAGCGCTTTGAGTGGCTTTCAGGTTGCGCCCGCAACTCCCTCCACTTGCACTTGTCCCAAACAATCTCATTTAATTTCTGGTCTTGTGCAAGATCAACACATCTTGATCACTCTTTACTTTCTCCTGGTTGACAGAAAACGGCCAACCAAAACCATATATCTTGACGTTACAGGTTTGGCACCAAATTTATCTTGTGATACCCAGAATTCTGTGTCTAGTTCAAGATGGCGGAGCGATACATCCCAGAACATCGTCGCACCCAGTTTAAGGCAAAGAACACCTTCAAGCCTGACGAACTTCGACGACGAAGAGAAGAACAGCAAGTTGAGATTCGTCGACAGAAGAGAGAAGAGAATCTTGCAAAGCGTAGAGGAATTGCTAGAGGCACTGATAACCACCCAGAAGTTGGCTATGGTGCGGATAGCGATGACGAAGTGGGCAACATCGAGAGCGAGGTATGGCCACCATCTCTTCTACAAAGACCAAGGCTAATGAATATCACAGTTGAGCACAGAATTGCCAGAAATGGTAAAGGGTGTCTTCTCCGACCAGATCGATGCTCAGATTCAAGCCACCACGAAGTTTCGAAAACTTCTTAGTAAAGAACGAAACCCTCCCATCGAGAAGGTCATTGAGACTGGTGTTGTTAGCAGATTTGTTGAATTCCTACGATCTCCTCACACTCTTGTACAATTCGAGGCTGCATGGGCCTTGACAAACATTGCGTCAGGGTCTGCAGCGCAGACGCAGGTTGTCATTGAGGCTGGTGCCGTGCCTATCTTTGTCGAACTTCTCAGCAGCCCAGAGCCAGATGTCAGAGAACAAGCCGTGTGGGCGCTTGGTAATATTGCTGGTGATAGCCCCGCCTGCAGAGACTACGTACTTGCACAAGGTGCCTTGAAGCCTCTACTGGCTCTCATCAACGATGGGCGAAAGCTGAGTATGCTTCGAAACGCTACATGGACTCTTAGCAACTTCTGTCGTGGCAAGACCCCTCAGCCGGACTGGACTACTGTAAGCCATATCATTACATATTCGCTGGCTCTCACTAATATGGTTTAGATTCAGCCTGCACTACCTGTGCTCGCTAAGCTGGTCTACATGCTCGACGACGAAGTCCTCATCGATGCTTGCTGGGCCATTTCATATTTGTCCGATGGTAGCAATGATAAGATCCAGGCTGTCATCGAGGCTGGTATCCCCAGAAGACTTGTTGAATTGTTGATGCATGCCTCGACTTCTGTTCAAACTCCAGCACTCAGATCGGTTGGAAACATCGTCACAGGCGATGACGTTCAGACACAAGTCATTATCAACTGCGGTGCTTTGAACGCTCTCTTATCACTACTCAGCTCCCAGAAAGATGGAATCAGAAAGGAAGCATGCTGGACAATTTCAAACGTCACTGCAGGCAACTCTACCCAAATTCAGGGTGTCGTTGATGCTGGTATCATCCCTCCTCTTATTCAGCTTTTGTCGAATGGAGACTTCAAGACACGTAAGGAGGCTTGCTGGGCGATTTCTAACGCAACAAGCGGTGGTCTACAAAAGCCAGATCAGATCCGATATCTTGTCTCACAAGGGTGTATCAAGCCATTGTGTGATCTGCTGGCGTGCCCAGACAACAAGATTATTCAGGTTGCGCTAGATGGCCTCGAGAACATTCTCAAGGTTGGTGAGATGGATAAAGAGGCTGCCAACCCTGGTGCGCCGGATGCCAACGTCAACCGATATGCTTTGTTCATCGAGCAGGCTGGTGGTATGGAGAAGATTCATGATTGCCAGAACAATGCAAACGAGGAAATCTACATGAAGGCGTACAACATCATTGAGAAATACTTCTCCGATGAAGAGGATGCTGGTGCCGATATTGAAGAGGTTGCACCGACTGCCAATGCTCAAGGATACACATTAAACGCTCAGCAGCCACAAGGGCAATTCAATTTTGCCACCAACGGCAATGATTCGATGGACATGTAAAGACTGGTCTCGATGAACCAGAAGTCTTTTCACACGTTCAATACCTTTCGCGATACCTCGATCCAGCAGGTCAAGTAATCTAAGAGATACGAACCACACAATGGAGATGATGTGCCCAATATCAGCATGAGACACCCTTGATTGCCAGAATCAAGACGTGGCGTCCGATCACCATTCCCAACGACCAGCCATACGTGTCCATCCCCGACTTGGACACGATCGCAGCCCTCACCATCCCAACGACTCATTCACGACACACGAAGATTCACCGTCATGTATACCCCAAATGTTCTTTCCTACATAGCACAGTATCACGCAAGCATTCGTTAGAGGCGTTTAGGCAAATGATTAATATCTTGTTTTGGCACAATGGTGGTGCTAATGGAAAGTGGCGGATGACTTGAAGAAATAGGGGACGAACGAAAGACATGCTGGAAGCGATGTAGACCATAGTATGAGAAGACTCTTCTTGCAGGTGTGTTTTTTTCTTCTTACAAGTGTACTCTTTGAAGTGTAGTTATGAGCATGTCTCCAACGTGACACCACGAATCCAAAACTCCTCATCGTCATCATCTAAAATGCTGCAATATATATAGTATTCCAGGTTTCCTCCATCATCTACTCACAGTACATAGCTTAGAAGTGCTTCTCCCCCTCCTTCTGTTTCAACGCCTCCCTAAGCGCATACTCATCCCTCGGCACAATCTTAACAGTATACCTCTTCGGCACACTAACAAGCTGCGTCTGATCCTCAACCCCCAGCACCGGATGCACAACAACCTTCTCCCCCTCCAGCGTTCTCGCCCCCTTAATCTCAAACGAACTCAACAGCCTCAAATAAATAGTATACATCTCCCTGTTCGCCAACAAACTGCCCGCACACATCCTGTACCCAAGACCGTACGTGAACAGCGGCGCATCGGGTTTCTCGAGCCAGCGCTCTGGTCGGAAGGTTAGGTAGTCTTCGCCCCAGACCTCGGGGTCCATGTTGCAGGCCCATGCGTTGAGGAAGATTACTGATCCGGCGGGGATGACGGCGCCGTTGTTGAAGCTGCTTTTGACGGGCTTGACGGATGCGCGCGGGAGAGAGAGGCGTAGGACGGTGTAGTATCGTAGGAGTTCGCGGATGAGGGCGACGATGTAAGGCAGGGATTGGTCGTCGTTTTCGTCGCAGAGGATGTAGGATGGGTTGGAGCTTGATTCGGGGTATTTGGATCTGATTTCTTTGACGGCACGCTCTTGGACTTCGGGGTGTTCGGCTAGCAGAGCCATGGACCAGGCGACGAGGGTTGTGAGCGTGTCGAGACCGCCGGAGAGCATGGTCAGGGAGATGGATGTGAGTTCTTCTTTGTTGAGTTTTGCGTCTTTGTCTTCGATGACGTTGGCTTGGATGCAGGGTTGGTGGGTGCCGTTGGCCATGCGCGCGTCTAGTTCGTCGTTCAGGCGGTTGAGGTAGATGTCGCGGCGACGGCGCATGTCTTTTGCGGTCTGGCTGCCGAAGTTGAAGGGGTTGAGGCGCAGGATCGGGATGTAGTCTTGTAAGTTGCCGGTTGTGGAGCGGAATTTGGAGACTTCTTCCTCGACGTGGGTGATTTCGGCGAAGAGGTCGTCGTTTAGGGACGCGATGCGCGTGCCCCAGTTCAATGTTAGGGCGAGGGAGAGACTGAGGCGTTGGATCATGGGCATGGGGTCGATGGGTTTGGTGCCGGCGGCACCGTAGTCGAGGAATTCTTGGAGGAAGGAGCGTGTTTCGATGTCGATGTGTGGGATGTAGGTTAGGATCGAGGGCTTATTGAGGGCTGAGGCGGCGCCCTTGCGTCTTCGCTTGAGAGACTCGGAGAAGGGGGATGTTCCGATTGTGGTGCCGGCGGTGCTGGAGACGACTTTGTGGAAGGTGTAGAATTCTGGTCGTGAGGAGAGGGCTTGAGAGTTTGCGCCGAAGATCTCACGGGCTGCTGCGGCTGAGTTGATTATAACGACTGGTACGTTTCCCAACATGATTTGGTAGACTGGTCCGAATTGTTGAGCCCATAGTCGGTACTGTTCTGCTGCGTTGACACGGATTTGGTGAAGGTTGCCAATCACGGGGAGGCCAGTTGGACCATTGAAACCGGGGATTCGAGCTTTGGAGCGTTGGAATTCTGTGACTGCGACATAGCCGATGATTACGCTGGTGAAGGCGTAGGCAATGAAGAGGAAGGGGTTGTGGACTGAAAAGTCGAGAATCGAGGTAACGATGGATTCGATGGCCATGGTTGTTCAATTGCAAGGTATGCTATACTCTGGTCGTACCTCTCATGCAATACTTTTGGTTGTTTCTGTCAGAAAAGGGGGGTTTCAAGTAGTCCTGCTATTAATGTATTTTGACTACTGTGCAGTTTTGTTAGTTCAAGCCGGGACCTGGAAGTCTGTTGCTGTAGGAGACTTGATTCGAAGTCAGTCGTGCAGGTTGGAAGAAATAATGAGCTGGAACAGGTACTGAATATATGGTCCTCTGTCTGGAACAGTTCTTTGCAAATTAATAGCGGCATTTGGTTGATCGTCATTGTATTCACATCACGAACTTGGAGATTGTGGGGGATGTCGACAAGGGTGGTGGTGTTAGTGCGGAAAATGCGCCGCCAATTGGTGCTAAAAGCGCGGAATCGAGGGGTTGAAGACTCTGTGCAAAGCTTGAAGAAGTAATTCTTTACCGATCTGGGTGGTTATTTTTTCTCTGATGCTTGGGATGCGGATTTCACAGCTTCCGTGTTCTCTCACCAATAGTGTACTGTGTCTTTCGGTCAAGTGGTTTTTGCTAGACCTTCCGTCAAGAAACAACAACCAGACCGTGTGTAGCCACAGTGGTCACTGTGACCAAAGTTGATGTGGCTGCTGTACAATATAACTCGTAGCTCAAGGTTTCATTGTCCGCGTCGGAAACTATATTTCCGTATATTGTACTCCCTTTAAGGGACTTTTGGGCCATGAAAAAGGTGGTTGGTAACACCAGACACCACATTTTACCAGAACAAGTGTCTCATTGGCTTTACCTACTTCTTTTTAAAAGGCTGGCCATGTTCGAACTTACTTCCCAAACTCATTCTCTTAATGAAATCTCCAATCGCTTTCCCATTCCAGAACTCCCCCTTGATGGTGCTTGCAAAGTGAATGAACTTGGCACAGAGGTCATCTGGGAACCATGCCAGACTACCTTCGAAGTTTGAGCAGACGACACGTCTGACGTACGAGCTGAAGCGACACTTGCATGTGTCTTCAATGATGTGAGTTCAGGGGGGAGCTGTTATGCTCCAGGAAGCAGATCGCCCGTCGGACACCCAATACACTGGCGAAACACTCAGCAGGAATGGGTGCAAGATTGTAAACATCAGTGGCTTGTGGTTCCTCGTGCAACTTGATATGATCGAAGTAGGAGCCGACCATGTGCTTCATTCAAGGAGGTATCATACCTGATTGCACCATACAAGCGACCTCTTATCATCATCTCAGGGTGTTCTAGAGTTACACCTTCACTTTTTCCTTGTGCTTGTATCTTTTGTAGTGATCTTTCTGATCCCACAAGTGAATCGATCACAGCCGGGAAAGAGGCCTTTGGATACCGCATCCATCTGCAAGACTCTTGCAGTTTATGTCGAGGACAAAAGTCCTTCGTGTATCTTCGTGTATCGTGGTATTCATGACGTCCTCGTAGTTCAATTCTTCCCCTTTCTGTTCCTCCTCGATCCCGCTGTCTGTGTTTGTTGTGCTTGAGCTGCCTCTCCGTCGGCCGATGCGGTACTGTTCGAATCAGCATTTTTGGCGTGAGACTGCTCTTTTTCCTTTTTCTCAAGCGCTCTCTGAACAGCACCTTGCTTCTCCAGCCGCTCAACCTGCTTGTCGGAAAACTCCCAGAGCGTCTTAGCAGTATCTTCATCGTTGACTTCAGCCCTCAGAGGCCCGATTTCGCGACACTCTTTGATGAACTTGCCGCCTAGTCCTTGCCCGTACTCGGCGTCCATTGCTGCAAACAGAAAACTCTGTGCACCTTGCTCAGACGACTTTAACACCAACCACCAAACAGGCCATGTCACCAAGTAGAGCAACAGACCGATGAGTGAGCCTCCCGTCAGCCATCGTCGCATCCCAGGGGTACGAGAATAGCCAGGATCGACAATGAAAGCCCGAGCATTGTTTGGTTGCTTGTCGGGACGCTTGTAAGCATCCAAATGCTTTTGGAAAGCGTATGTGAAATTCATCAGCGCCAGCTTCGCCCTTCCGTGTGACCAGCTACCAGATTTGGCCTTCGTTTCCGTGTTGTCCATGTCCAGTGTCGCACCAATGTAACTACTGCAAGTGCCAACCATAACTCGTACATCTCGATCTGCTGGCTGTGCTCGAATGGCTGGAGAGAGGATACTGAGTAGGTGAAAGGTTGATAGGTAGTTCACCATCCATTCTTCTTCCACACCATCAATTGTTAACCGGCTCTTGCCCCATCTTGGTGTCATCGTGTTCGCACAGAGAATAATCATGTCGAGTCTGCGAGGTGGTGCATTATCGACCCATTTTGTAGCAAATAGGCGGATCGAATGGAGGGAGGTCAAGTCGACTTGTTCAGCGTAGACTAGCTCATTGTTGCACTGCGAACGAATGTCATCAATATAGTCGACAAGGAACGGATCTGTCGGTTCATGGTGTGTAAGAAGGACAAGTTGTGCACCTCGAGTTGCTAATTCCCTAACGATGGCTGCGCCGATGCCTGAAGTTCCACCCTATAAGAGTCAGATGATGTGTTGATATCGCCTAGACTGCACATACTGTTACCATCACCACCTTTCCGTGCATCACTCGCTCGGATCGACATCGTGCTCCGCCAAACCAGGTCTTGAGATAGTATATCAGCGCAATTGCAGCAACGACTTTGGCGGCAGTCCAAAGATTAGGTATGCTCGTGATGCCTCGTCTCGCGACCTCTGCCAGCAGAGGTACCACCATGCTTGCGATGGAAATGATGTACTGTAAGCTACGCTACCTACCAATATCACAATTCAATTGAGGCCCAGTTTCAGGATTAATTGTTGGCCTAATGTGTAAGGCATAAGCGCTACGCCCGTCGGCCCGTTCCGAGCATCAACTTTTTGAGTGACGACGCCGCAAATGACTGCCGAACGTGGCAGGCTGGTACTTCCACTCTGCACTGCAAGAATCTGCAACATACCATTTGTCCCACAGACGATACAATTAGCCAGCTCGAAGATCATCTGTGCATTCCATGGCAGATGACTACGACGACGACTATTTTGTTCCTCTAGTAGACCAACGCGTATTTGGAGCAGGCATCAAGCGCAAACGAGTTGCTTTCGTTCCTGCCTCGAACAATGTGAGCTCGTTACCCAGGACAATTGGTGAAGCGCGAAGCGCAGGAGACAGGTATCTCTCAATTGTGCTGAACAAGACTGCAGATGGTCCAGACCACATCAAGGACATGATCCCCACACCTGTTTCCGCTAACGAGTCGAATTTGTCCAATTGTCCGATATGCGGTCAACCAATATCGGACGTGGAAGAAGGTGACGGCAGCCATGCTACCTCAATAGCGCATCAGGTCTGTCTCGAACACTCGCATCCTCCTTCTCATCTCGATAGATCGCGGAGTGGTCTCAAGTATCTGCAGGACTATGGCTGGGATCCAGATGCAAGGAAAGGTTTAGGTGCGCAACAAGAAGGGATACGTGTACCAATCAAGGCGAAGCGCAAGAACAATACATTAGGTATCGGCGTTCAACCGAGAGATGACGATGAAGAGGTCAAGGTGAAACAGCGAAAGATACAAAAGCCAGCAGAGGAAGAGATTGTAAGGCTGGATGCAAAAGCTGTGATTAAGATGGACCGTGAGAAGAAGAAACGCGCCGAAAGGCTGCGTCAATCGTTTTATGGCGACGACTTTTCGTCGTATCTTGGTTCAGATGGGTAACGTTGTGTACATGCTCGCCGAGCCAGCTAAGACGCTTATAGAATTCAAGATCTTAGCCAACTCAAAATATATATTTGACTTTAATCCTTGCAAATCTCGTGCCAGAAGAAAAGAGAGGGCAGCGCGCCCGACGCCACGCTAGATTCGACACTAAAATCAACATCAATGCATTACTAATGCTTCTTGAAGATGTTCAAGTGATGTTTCTTCTCCTTCTTGTCCTTCTCCTTCTCTTTAGCTAGCTCCTGTGGACTTTTGAAAGTGCTCTTCGGTGGATCTGGTCTGGAAGGCTTATCCTGCTTGTCAGGTTTGTTGCTGCTTGATGGAGAAGGGCTCGAGCTGGTTAAATTCAGCTTTTGCATGGCTGGAACTGGTGCCTTGGGTTGGTCCAGAGGTCTTCCATTGGAGAGCTTTTGGGGCTCCTGCTTGGGCTGCAATGCTTGTGGAGGAGGATCTGACATCCATACTGGTAGCTTCGGTGGTCCACGATCCATTGGAAGACCGAGATCTCTCCGTGATCGACTCAAAAGGCTAACTTGACGTGTGAAAAATTTGGGAGTGATCATGTGCGTCGTGGCTAGATAAACTTCACGTCCGAATTCTCGTGAAATCTCGTAACATGCTCGGGCTTCAGAATACGTGGCACCTCCAGCCATGCACATGATAAGCCGCTGTCTTGGCTTGTTTGATGGTGTACGTTGGGCGGCCCAGGTCGGTTGTCCTGCTTTCCGCAACGACGTTTGCGATTGTGCCGAAATTGTGTGTTCAAGGTGAGGCTTCACTGGAGGGAAGACATTGGGATCTAGCGTATTATTGCACAAACCTTCGAGCAGATACCGTAGAGCTGGCTCAAATCGTGACAAGCTTATCTCGTCATCTGGCATATTCTGCGGTACTCTTGCGGGAAACAAAGGTGCCAATGTGGGCATGTTGTCCCTGAGTGGCCTCTCCGCTCGCGCACCGAGGAGATCGAGGTTGTATATCATTTCTCCGTCGATTGGTGAAAGCTCACCGTGGCATCTCAATTTCTCTATATCGCCTCGAAGGATACCGTGCTTATACAAAATGTACATGGCAAACAGTCGTACTCGATCATCATGAACAACACTATCGTCATCCAATAAGCGTACAACTTGGTCTGCTAAGTTTCTCGGCCTTTTGCCGTCCTCATCGATCCCTGTCGCTAGACATTGTTCAGTCGAAGTAATGTCGAGTAGTTTTCTTTCTTGAAACAGCTTAGCACATTTCTCTGCCATATCAATGTGCAGCGAAAAAACTTCTTTGCCTTCTTGGAACTCTGGTAGGCCAGCCATCATATCCTTGATCGTGTTCACTGACACAGGCTGGCCGTTGTTATCTGCAAATTGCGAGTTCTTTGCCTGAAATGCTTTGAAGTCGTTGCTCAATTCTACCAGCAGGTCTTTCATTTGTTTGTGTCTGTTTGATACCCAGAGCTTATCGTTGTCGTTAATCTCAACATCCTTCTCCTCCTGGTCAGGCTGGCCTCTTCGGACAACATTGCGATATGTAATCTTGTCCCCATCGTCGCCCATAGGTAGTAAGTCCATTGCCATAGCTTGGTAGGTCAGTTCGTGAACGAAAGGTGCCATCAAGTCCATGGTACGATCAGTGATGACCAGTACAGCTCGGGGTCGACTGGACTCAGGAGGAAAGTTATTGCGTGGGTCAACCGCGTAATTGTCCAAGGCATCTTGTACGAACGAAGCCAAGTGCGAACACAGAACACTGGCGCTGTAGCTGGAAACTCGTGGTCTGTAATACCTCACCACTGGGTGTTCACCGAGGGAAACACAGATCGAGACGATTTTCTGGGTCAGAGTATTCAAATGTGACTTGATCAGCTGGTCGCATTGTGGATTGTAAAGGATATGAAAGCTCCAGTCAGCCTTGAAGGTAATCACATGTGATTCTCGTGGGAAGAAATCAATATTCAAGTCTTTGGTGTTCGCTATGAGCTGCCGTCGTGGCTCCGAACTGAACAGGTCTGCGCCTAGCGGTTGTGGGAGGGTCGACGTCCAGACAAGGAAGCCCCGGCGATATCTGCGTCGGCTAAGATCTGCTTTGAGGGCTTCAACAATGTGCGGTAAGGGTGAGAGCAAGTATATGGCATCAGTCCCGGGTTGTTCTGGCCGACGCTCTTCCAGTCGCTCTATGCCAATGATGTTGCAGTTGAGGATGTCATCTTCTTTCACGGCGTTATACAGCAATTTGCTGCTGTCCTCGTCCACGACCAACACCTTCCAATCATTGCCGCTGGTTTCTTTTAATGTTCGGAGGAAAACTATCCTTTGCTCTTCAATGATCGATGTACCCATGTTGCCTGCCTGCACGAGTGAACAAGTTCGGATTTTCAACACAAATATACACCATCGCTAGGCGACCGGGTATCTTACCTGTGCCTGTCAAAGATGCCAAAGTTGTAGCCTGGATTGATTGGTGTAATCGTCCTTGAATGGTGCAGACATCAAACGCGGGCGGGCACCGCATTCCAATCGATCATGGAGCCTGAAACGGCCAAGTGCACGACCACATCTTGAACTCTAAATTTCTCTACGCCATGTGGCTACGAGTAGTGATGGTGATGTGCAACATTTCTCTGACACTCTTACAATTATGCACATCCGCCACCTACGCTCTTGATCTCGACGAGCCATCATATATTTGTGTAACATTGAACTTGGAGTATGCAAGGATGGAGCTTGCGACCTCCAAAATGCATCTTTTGCACGTTTCGCCAGGGTCAGCGCGCTGGTCGATCACTTCAACAAAGTCGCACATACGGTGATGTTGCCGAAAAGAGCCGTGGAACGAGACACATAAAGCTTCAGGACGCGAACCGAAAGAGTCGTCAGGCACCTCGAGGCAGCAAACTCCAGACAGAACCAGGGCAGGGCCAAATTTACCTTTCAAAATTGTTACAGCAGCAAGGAAGGCGTCCCGGAGACATTGTGTTTGATAAAGGGAGGCCTGTTAGCAATCGGGGTGGAGAGAAGATTCATCGTGAGCTTTTCAGGAACAATGTCACATCGAGCCTTCAGAACCTAGAGTCTCGCTTGCTGGGTACGAGTCCGAGGCAAGACGAAAAGGCGTCGCAGTTGGACACATTGGACCCTAAACGCCAACGCTGGCCTGCTTTTCAGAGGTCAGTTAACGATGCAGTGAGGAAGCCAGAGAAAATCCAGTCAGAAGATGAGAAGGCGCTAGTTAGTAGACTCTTCAGGGCGTTCGAATCCTCTCCCACCGACCTATCCAATCAAGTTTATTTCGAATTTCTTGACAGTTGCCTCAGCTCTCAGTGGAAGCAAGCCCCAGTGTCGGCGTTCGATCTACGGTATCCTACCGAGTGGTACGCAAAGGCGAGAACTAGTCAAAGAACCATACACCTACATGTTGGGCCAACCAATTCGGGAAAGACATACAATGCTTTGAAAAGACTACAAGAGGCGGAAAGTGGGTTTTACGCCGGTCCCCTCAGACTTCTGGCACACGAAGTATATTCGAGGTTCCGAGCAAATGGCATACCTTGCGATTTGATTACAGGTGATGATATTCGCTACGATGAGAGTGGCGAGGCAGAAGTGTACGCCTCTACGGTGGAAATGGTCAATACTTCAAAGGAGGTCGAAGTCGCGGTGATTGACGAGATACAGATGATGGGCAACGACGACAGAGGCTGGGCTTGGACCCGTGCCTTTCTAGGTGCAAACGCAAAGGAGGTTCACCTGTGCGGTGAAACACGGGTTGTACCATTGATCCGGGAGTTGGCAGCATCAATGGGCGATTCACTACAAGTGCATCATTATGAGCGACTTAATCCTCTCGAAGCCGAAACACGAAGTCTTCGAGGTAACCTCAAACGTCTACAAAAAGGCGACTGCGTGGTCTGCTTCTCCATCATGGGTATTCATGCACTTAAACAGCAAATCGAGGTTGAAACCGGACGCAGAGCTGCAATCGTCTACGGTAGCTTACCGCCAGAAACCAGAGCTGCACAAGCCGACCTTTTCAATGATCCCAATAACGATTACGATTTTCTCGTGGCCAGTGATGCCATTGGAATGGGTTTGAATCTCAGTGTTCGTCGCATCATCTTTGAAACCACAACCAAATTCAATGGAGTTCAGTCCGAACGCCTCACTATTCCTCAGATCAAACAAATCGCTGGCCGTGCTGGCCGCTACCGCTCGGCGCACCAAGACAAAACCAAAAGTCCAACAAGTCAGAAAAACGAACCAGGATTTGTAACCTCTCTCGAAGAACAAGATCTGCCCATAATTCAAGCAGCACTCAAAGCCGAGGCTCCACCACTTCGCAAAGCCATGATTCTTCCCCCTGCCGAATATCTTGAAGAATATTCCCTTCGCCTACCTCCAGGCATTCCGTTCGAGTACCTTTTGTCCCGCGTGTGTCAAACAGCCTACGCACACCCTCGCTTCGCAATCAGCAATATCCGTGACAAGCTCAAAATCGCTCGAATTACAGATGAAGTCCCCAATCTTAGCATTGAACAACACGCTCAGATCTGCGCCTGTCCTCTCGCTGGCCGTGACGGTCGACTTACCAAGTGCCTCAAAGCCCTTGCAAAGATAATTTCCGACCGTCGCGCCGTGAACGTGGCAGACATTCCCGAATTGCCACTTGAGATCCTGGCCATGACTCCTTCTGCCGACAGAGCTTACTTACAATCGTTAGAAGCATTACACCAGTGCTTGACAATGTTCTTGTGGTTGAGCTACAGGTTTATCACGTTCTTCAAGGATCAGCCAATGGCGATTCACGCGAAAGAGCTGACGGAGAAGAGAATCAATTGGACATTGAAGGCGTTTAGTGCAAATCCAAAGCTGAGACAGAGAATGATGAACTGGAGGAAGAAGGAGCAGGAGATGGTTGCAGAAAAACTTGGACCTGCCATGCCGAGTGATGGTAGGTCAGAAATGTCGCAAATAAGCGATGATCCTACTGCTGCTGTGCCCGATGGTACTGTGAATCAGTACAACGAAGGCCAGGGAAACGACACCATGATCGACGAGAGTCGATGGCAGCAACAAGCGGATGATAATATCCCCGCTGAGCACGAGTGGGACGAGCGACCTAACGACGAAACATTCATAACAGCTGGGGAAGGAAAAGAGATAGACGAGCAACTTGGTGGTCAACCTGTTCAGCCTATCACTCCTTCATCGGATGTTGATGCTAACGAGGCTGAACAACCGCGAGCCGCTTCGGCGGGATGATGATTGGGCTTTGCACCGGAAAGTGTATGCATGTACATAGATAGAATGTATAGTAACTCAAATTAATCATGAGACTTCGTCAATTAATTAGAATCCCAGTATGCATACCTGTCCATTCAGCTGTTCCGAAGAGTAAAACACCGTCCATTAGGATTTCACCTCGAGCTTCGAAAGGCATACATCCGACCTTGAGTTAATAGCCATTTACAGACCATACAACCGTGGGATGGGATGGGTTGGGAGGAGGCGAGGGTGGGGTTGTGAGTAAGTTGGACTAGTGCATGGGAGGGAGGTACAAAATGTACTGTGTGTAGTGAAGGCATTGGATCTACTCAGTATTGTATAACGAGGAAATGCTTCCGGCTTAGTGTTGATTATTTATTGCCGATAATTTGTGTTTTGGTTACTCTGTAGATGAGAGCTGGTTTTTGTCAGCATTTTGTCTTCAGACAGGACCAATTCTGCAGGAGTTTCGGACCATTTGAAGAAATAAGCAATGGTAGAATAGGAATGGTTCACACTGTAGGAATGATCGATTTTAGGAATTCTAAGATAAGTGATAGTGCATTGTCATAGGTACAGGAGGTAGTCGATGCTTGTTTCCTGCCTCCAACTCAGGATACTGCTTGCTCTAGCGCATTGCCATGCTCCACCGTTCTAAGCTATATTTTGAGTCTCACCACAACCAAACCAAGATACCGAGAGCCTCTCTATTCGTCGCATTCAAGGACAACAGCAACTGACCATGTCACAAATCAACGGTGTCTGTTGCAAAATTTCGCTGCTTAAGTCCAGGGTTCGATCAAGACGATTTGGAACCAGTGCCATAAACTTGACTGGCGGCAACAGGGTCTCGTTTTGCTGCAGCCTCACGCTCCTTAGCAAGAGCCATCTCCCTGGCGATTTCATCTTCGGTCTTCTTGTTGCCGTGGGAGATCATGCGGTTGAGGAAGGAGTTTGGTCGGCCTAAGGGGTACTTCTCGCCTTCTTTTTCGGCATCCTCGAGTTCTTTGTTGACATGGGAAGAAGTCTCCTCATCAGCGGAAACCTCATCGTCATCGAAGTTTGCTGTTGAGGATCAGATGTTAGTGCTTAGCTTTTAACGTCGAGTTGTGATTGTGAGCAAATGCGGGGTTAACACGTGAGGAGCGGCAACGGAAGGGTTATCAGCAATGTTCTCGAGGCACCCTCCTGACGTCTGTGACAGAGCTACTGTGAAGCTGAATGTCAAGCTGTCGTTTTTCGAGAGACTTGCCCTAAGGACTGTAACCATGGACAGCGAATGGAGGGGTAGTGGCAAATGTTTTTGCGGTGCCAAAGATATTGAGATTCATTCCATGGCTGTCTGGTGCAACGATCTGTACCAGATGCTTGCCGCATAGTTCGTCTCTACAACGTTTGGGATTGGGGCGGTTTGTGTTACCAACTCAAGACTGCGCGCTCCCGTTCATCGACTTCGATGACGGTCACTGTTCACAGTCCAAAATAGCTCTGAAGCAAGCGGAAGATTCATCGAAGCATTTTGAGCCGTGCTAGTGGGTGAGAGTTCGTCCACAGGTTGTTAAGGAAAGAGCCCCCAAGGAGTCCTGGAGTCCTTGCCCCACAAAAATCCAATCTCGATTATTTCGCGCCGTCGCATCATCCCGCACATTTTTAACAAAACACACTTCGTCTCATCTATTTCCGTTGCATGAAATGTGGCGGCACTGTTTGTATAGTACAGCAACGACCTCACCATGGTTCTACGGCATAAATTTCTACTCGTATGGCTGCACTAACAGATTAACCCTTCGCGCCCCTTCGCTATTGAAACAGTCACTGCATGACCGGTCTGTGCTTCTCCAACGCGAGCACTGCTGAGCACTACCGAGCCTGTCCAATCGAGAGAGCCTGCACGGGCTGATGCTCAGATTTCTGCAGCTCTCCATTCGATCTTGGTCAAGAAGCTGCTCCGCCTCCTCGAACAACTTGACCGCAACAACCCTTCACATTTCCCCACTGAGCGACCACAACTCTGACCATTAGCCGCGACCCGTCATCTCCACGACTGACTTCTTGACCTGCCGTTGCCTGGCGTGCGAGACGGATATGTTCCCACCTCCAATCAGCCTGACCTGGACGAGGGTGCCTTGCCTCCTACCGCCGTCTTGGGTAAAGCCAATGATCGCTGTAGTGCATCGCATCGATATACATTTCTACCTCGAGTCTGCCTGTCTTTTTGATTTCTGTTCTGTTCATTTCCCATCTGCCTGACCCGCCTGAACATCTTCTAACAATATAAGAGGCTGCCTTGACCTTAGTTCTCAACCACCCTCCGTCAATCACAGCTACTTCTCGATATTCTTCACCAGGACTAACCACTAGCCCATTTGTTTCCTTCACCGCCCTTGACTCATCAATCTCCAACTACCCCAGCCAAACGCCAATATGGCGGGTCTTGGCTATGCCGCTGCGGACCGGGGTCCCACTCGACCAGTCTATACTCCGTCCATGGATTCTGATGAAGAACTACCACGCCTCTCAAACCTCTCACTGACTGACAGAGATTACCGCCTGTTCATTTTCAAGAAGGATGGCCGAAGCTGGGTCAATGCTTCCTATAAGGAAAGTCCTTTGCCAGAGGCAGAGATCAAGGCTCGAGCTCGACGCCCTAGGAGTGAGAAACACAGCGTTGATTATCAGCTCGACAAGATGAGCCCTCCAAGAAGAATCGCCATTGATGATCTTGTGGATGGCACCAACCGTGCAGACCCTCGTGGTGATGAGTGGGAGGTTCTTGCCATTGACTATGAAAACCCCGAGGTGACTAAAAGGCAAGGAGAGGTTGTTGCCTTTTCCGTCATTCTAGCTAGAAGTGAACGTCCTCGAACTGTCGTCACTCAAGATCGGAGACGGTCCTTTGCCTCGCCGCAACAGGATTATGCAGCACCAAAGCGCCGCAATTCCAAGGTTTACCATCGAAGCCCACCTCGAGAACGTGTCATTCGCGAACAGTCGCCTCAACAGCGCAACGCTCGTGAGCTCTCACCCCGACCGAGAGATCCTCGTGAACGAGAGGCAAATCAAAGTTTCAGACGTAGTCAACCGATCTTTGAGGATGACCCAGTTGGCAGCACGAACCTCTTCTCTCCAGATGGGAAGCCAGTTAATGCTCACGGGTCAGCACCCTATGTTAACGCTGGTCTGCCACCGCACATTCAGCTTGAACAACCTATTGGTGCCAAGCCTCAAAATCAGCCAAAGGACAAAAAGGACAAGGACAGCAAGAAAAATAAGAAAGCGAAGCAAGACGACCACATCATTGATATCGATGCTTTGTTGGTTGGCGCGGATGACCTTCTGGCCGATGGTCCAATAGCTCATCATTCGGATGCCGAGCTCGATGACCCTATCGTGCTGGTCGGTCCCGACACGAAACGTGGGCGAAAACACAGTGATCAAGGATGGGGTGAGAAATGGACGGTCAATGACAAACAACCGAAAGAAGCAAACTTCCAACCCAAGTCGAGGTCTCGACCACGACGGCCGTCCATCAATATTCCAAAGGACCACGATTACCATGCTCATCCCATCGAAGTAATTCCAGCAACTGCAAGTCGGCGACGGCCAACCTCATATTACGCTTCAAACGGCTCACACCATGGATCAGCTGCTGCCCCTTCCGTCTATTCTGATACATCAGTCCTTGAGGCCGAATATGAGGATTATAGCTCATCCCCGTCCAGCGGTTACGAACAACCCATCGAATGGCGATCACCACCTTCAGCCTACAAATCATCCGACGGCCGCTACCCACGCGCCACACGTGATCATCGCCGTGGACCTCCGTCACCACAACAGGTCCGCTACGAGCCAGCTCCGGAAGCCTACCGC